>JGI24512J20087_1000071_pt1 | contig 199702 bp, 190 predicted proteins | sample LinPmetageLP35_FD_20087 | JGI IMG/M metagenome (IMG submission 20087) | reverse complement strand
CTAAACCCCCACCCCTGCCCAACCTTCTCCAACAAGCCCCCAGTAAAAACAGGCACCACACCCCCAACCACACTCCGGAACAGGCTTCCCGCCGCAATAGCACTAGCAGCATACGTCTCAAATGAATCAATATAGTAGTTCTGCACCGCATTGAAGATAGCCACCTGGCCAATCCCATAGAAGAACGTCGCGATAATGGGAACCATGAAATGGACATGGTACTCCGTCGTCCAAGCGAAAGTAAACAGCGAGATCGGAATGACGACGGAACCAATATTCGCAAGTGGGAGTCTGTATTCTGGCTTTGGGATATTGTTGTGTTTCTTGGTGAGGGAGTTGTAGACTGATCCAATCCGCGGTACGAGAAACCACACTGCAGTCAAGAATCCTATTCCAGGACCCAGATATGTCAAGCCTACTTGCAATGTGCTGAAGCCGTACAAATCCCCGTAAATGCTCTGGAACTGCGTGTACATGCTATAAGTGATGGCGAAGAGTAGTGCCTGGTACAGAGCCATGGTTATGACGATTGGCTGTGTGAAGAGGATCAGGAGGGGTCGTTTGATAGATTGTGTTATCTTCTTTCGCAGAGGACGTGTATCCTCGCCTTCGTAGTAGTAGTGAGTTGAATCTTTCGCCTCGAGTTCCTTCTTGCGCTTCTCGAGGATCGCTGGCACATAGGTCTCTCGCAGGAAGAAAAAGGCGCCGAGGACAGCGACAGAACAGATGATTAACAGAATCCAGAAGAGCCAGGGCCACTTCAGGTTGTCGAGGATGATGGCTCCGAGAAGCGGTCCGATTGTTGGTCCAAGGAGCGGTCCCAGGAGATACCAGCCAAAGATACCTGCTCGTTCGCTGGGTGCGTACATATCGCTGATCGTGCCGCCTCCATTGGCGATACCAATACTTCCAAAGAAGCCAGCAATCGTTCTCAAGGTGATGAGCACGGGCAACGTCTTCGCTAATGCTGTAGGTATCTGCAGCAAAGTGAAGATGGTGAAGCACACGAGATACAGAGGCTTCCTGCCGAACGTCTCGGATAGTGGTGCTAAGACCAAGGGGCCGATACCAAGCATGACTACGAAGCCAGTCTGACACCCTATCACGCCGTCGGTAGAGGCATGCAGTGATTTAGCTATTTGCTCAATGCCAGGCGCAAACATTGAGCTTGCGAGTGGGCTGAGAACTGTGCTATGTTAGAGCGGACTTGGGTGATACGAAGGATAGCATGGAAGCTAACGTACTGGACATGGAAGCTATCACGGCGATGTTGGCAAGTTTCTTCCATTCTGACCAGTTCCTTGGGTTGTCATCGTCTTCTTTGCTGAATTCTAAGAACTAATTTGATTATCAATATTGGTGCAAGGATCGGGATCGAAAAAGAAGATACATACATGTCTATCTTCGTGAGATGAGGCACTGCCGTTCGATAGCAGTGGCGCTCTCTCGTCCGGGGTGTGTTGGGGCATGTCTCACTTTTAATGAAGAGCAAAAATATTAAAAGAAAGACTCGTGAGGAAACACAGGACTGGAATTGTTGTACTCTTATCAGAAAATCGAGAAAATGAGATTATAGAGTATGAGATGAGCTTCTAGCTTGTTTACTAGGACCCTGGAACGAGACTAGAATCGATGACGATGTGCCACGAAGCATTAAAACATCATCAGCCGCCTCGCTAGGACTTATGGCTCCGGGAGTCGGAACTGTCATTGACTGCTTGTCAAATTGGAAATATACCGCCTTTGTATTGAAATCCTGGATCATTTCCTGGATTGTTTTGTCAATGAAAACCGAGCTGTCGAAGGTGAAGGGAGGTTGAATCTGATTGCCGTAGAATGCCCGAAAACTTTGCCACGCACGTGCTCCCGCGCCTCATCGACGCGACCTCCAAGTTTCTTTCAGGCAAGTAATATTTCGTGACAACGACATCAAAACCTCACCAAACCATGATTCTGAGATAGCCTCTACTTCCGGCCAAGTCCGCCTCACGGACGACCAGTGTTCAACATGGGTAGTCGCCTGGAGAAGAACTCCGAATCCGTGCGAAAACGGATCGAAGCTCACACCTTCGAAGATGAAGAAGGCGAAGAGTACAAAGGCTCGAAATTTGGCGGCTTCTCGGACTATTTCCGCCGCAAGAAGATCAAGTTGCAGAATCTGGACGCGGAGCTGCGCTCAGAATCAGCGGACAAGCCAAGGATCTTTCGGGGGATCGTCGCGCATGTAAATGGCTACACGCAGCCTTCGCTCAATGACCTCCATCGTATGGTCGTGGCTTATGGAGGTGGTTTCATGCAGTACCTCGATGGCAAGACGACGGTCACGCATATCATTGCGTCTAGTCTGACGCCCAAAAAGGCAATCGAGTTTCGCAAATATCGTATTGTCAAGCCGGCGTGGATCGTGGATAGTATCGCGGCAGGAAAGTTGCTGCCATGGGATGCCTACAGAGTTGTCGATGAGGGCGTCGGGCAAAGACTCCTAGGCTTCAATGATGGGAAAATGGTCAGTCAGACTAATACCCAGCAGCGTGGGTATCGAGAACAAACGAGCACGAGTTGGTATACCAGCCAGGTTCAGTCCGTCGCGGATGATATCGACGATGAGCACGGTGCTCATTTTCCAAGCACGCAGACCGTTGCCTTCGACGGAACGGGGGTGTTCATGGGAGATTTGGCTCCACAGCAACAATTCACGGAGCAAAAGGCTCCAGTGACGGCAAAGAAAGTATTGGAGAACCCGGAATCATCTGGCGACTTTGAGGTATCTTCTTCATTGGAAGATGCTCTGAATAGTGCTGCAATAGGAGATCCTGCTCGGAAGTCCAGTCCTCTCAAAACGGAACAGAGCGTCCCTCATGTTGAGGAGCACCAGGAAACCCCCGCTGAACCACAAGCCAGCAGGCAACCAGTACAGGATGATACTCTGGAAACGTTTACACCATCCAAATCTACGGAAGCGTCCAATTCTCTGAAGCGGTCGCATGACGCTGAAAGTCCCTCACCGTCTAAGAAATCCAAAATCATGACCGCTGAAGAGCATAACGCAATTTTACTTGCTGATCCCCATATCAGAAAGTCGTCGACTGCAAATCCTGATTTTCTCAAGCAGTACTATTCAGAGTCTCGCCTGCATCACTTGTCCACTTGGAAAGCCGACTTGAAATCTCGCTTCCAGCAGATGGCATCGGAGAAATCGGCTTCTCAGAAATTGCCGACCAAGAGGAAACCAGGAGCTCGACGATATGTCATGCACGTCGATTTCGACAGCTTTTTCTGTGCTGTGTCGCTAAAGAACGCTCCAGATTTCGTCGACAAGCCCGCAGTCGTTGCTCATGGCAGTGGCACTGGAAGTGAGATTGCGAGCTGCAATTATCCTGCTAGGACTTTTGGGGTGAAGAATGGGATGTGGATGAAAAAGGCTTTGGAACTGTGCCCAAACATTAAAGTTCTTCCCTACGACTTTCCCGCTTACGAAGAAGCGAGCAGAGGTTTCTACGAGGCTATCTTAGATGTTGGAGGCATTGTGCAGAGTGTGAGTGTAGATGAAGCTCTCGTTGATATTACCGGTCTCTGCTTGCCTGCTGGTGGTACCGATGGTCTCGGAGTTCGCGAAGGGAGTATCTGGAGAGAGCAAGAGAAGGCGAACCAGATCGCGGATGGTCTTCGGAGGCAAATCAAGGCAAAAACAGGTTGCGAAGTGTCTGTAGGGATTGGAGGGAACATCCTTCTTGCGAAAGTCGCTCTTCGCAAAGCCAAGCCTGCGGGCCAGCATCAGATCAAGCCTGAAGAGGTATTGGACTTCATCGGTGAGCTCACTGTTCAGGATCTCCCTGGTGTTGCCTACAGTATTGGAGGAAAGCTAGAGGAGATTGGTGTCAAATATGTCAAGGACGTTCGACAATTGACAAAAGATCGCCTCATGACTGTTCTGGGCCCCAAGACTGGGGAGAAGATATGGGACTATTCTCGAGGCATCGACCGTATCGAAGTTGGGGAGCAAGTTGTTCGAAAATCGGTGTCTGCAGAAGTCAACTGGGGTATACGCTTCATCTCTCAACCTGAAGCCGAGGAATTCGTGCAGAATCTTTGCATAGAGCTTCAGCGACGTCTTGTTGATCAAGGAGTTAAGGGACGACAATTGACGATGAAGATTATGAGAAAGTCTGCTGATGCTCCGTTGGATCCGCCTAAGCATTTGGGACATGGGAAATGTGATACCTTCAACAAGAGCATCGTGCTGGGAGTTGCAACGAACAATGCCGAAGTTATTGGACGAGAAGCGATCTCTGTTCTACGAAGTTACGGCTTTTCTCCCGGTGAACTTAGGGGCCTTGGTGTTCAAATGACGAAACTGGAACTTCTGAAGGCTTCGAGTACCAGCATGCCCGATGGCAGTCAAAGAAGGATCAACTGGGGTGCTGCGCCGCCAAAGCTGGGGAAGCAAATTACGGAAGATCCTATCGATGACCCACAAACGCCGACCAAACCCAAGAACACGTCTATAGGGCATGACAATGCGAATTTCAAGCAATTTTTAGATCCAATCACCGAAACCGCCATCCCTACGAAACCAAAGTCTGCAATTGCTCGCAAACTTTTCGGCAAAGATGTGGCGGATGACATTGAAAGTCCAGAAAAGACGAAAGAGACTCCTTCTGTTCACCCAGCCGCCGCTATCGCCAGAGCTAATGCTGCAGATCAGAGTGCTAAGAAGGTCCTGAATGTGATGGGCACGCAGTTCATCATTCCAAGCCAGATCGATCCCCAAGTACTGGACGCACTTCCCCAGGACATCAGGTCGAAGCTCATGGCACAAAGTAAAAGCAGGCCTACATCGAGAGCCCAGTCACCCTTCGTCAAATCAAGATCAAACAGTGTGGCTCCAGAAGAAGCTCCACACCTGCCTTCTCAACTAGATCCAGAAGTATTCGAAGCATTGCCGGGTGACATGAAAGCGGAGGTGCTTGCATCTTACGTGGGTCATGCTATGCCAGCTCAACAGGCTCTCCTTCCGCAATCCCCTCGCAAGGGTCTCCACATCGTACCGCCAAAGAGGACAACTCCGACCAAGAAACGAGGTCGAGGCCGTCCGCCAGGTGCTCGTGCAAAACCCAAGCAGGATCCTTACTCAAATCTTACCCAAGCCAACTTCGTCGCGAGTAAAGGAGGCAGCTCTCGGGACCCGGGAGGGGAATCAGATGGGTATAACTCAGATACCTTAGATCCCGACTTTCTAGCTGCCTTGCCCGAAGAAATGCGTCAGGAGATAATGAACGAGCATAGACGCAAACGACTTGCTAAGAAAGGCGGCTTGATGACAACAGCTGCTATCAAGAAACGACGACCTCCTGACCTAACTCCTCTCGGCCAAAGGAAAATTAGATTGCCACCACGACAGCCGCGACCGACGTTCACAACTCAAGAACTGAGTACATTGCCCGAGCTGAGAGATACTCTTAGCGAATGGTACAGAGAGTTTGCGGACGACGGACCACATCCAGATGATGTGGCTGCTATGGAACGATACCTAAGAAGAGTAATACTGGATGAGCGAGACATGAGCAAAGTACTTGGAGTAGTGAAGTGGCTCGAATGGCTCATTGACGAAGCTGACGAAGATAACGAAGGCACGAAGATATGGAGTGATGCATTTGACGGCATCAAAGAGAAAGTCCAGTTAGCAGTCAGGGAACGCGGACTTGGGAAGTTAGAAATATAGCATTAATGCTCTCATCTAAGTTTGTCCTACGATAAAATGCAACAAAAATACTCCTTGCCCGTCTCTGTCTTGTGTGCAAATGAGACTTCTTCCTCTCAAGCTCGCTTGGTCTATCTATCTTCTCTCTATTCCCAAAAAAACAACAGTATCCATACCCATAATCCCATGACACTAAACATTTCCAACGCTCAAGAACAAGGGAAGAAGCCAGTACTTATAACTCCAGAACTGCCGTTGCTGACCACGCCGCCCTATATATAAGATGTACAAGCGATCAGGCTCCCCTAATCGTATTGCGAAGCCTGGCTAGCAAGCCGTTTCCAGCGATTCGGTGCGGCGGAGCCAAATCCAACATACCATCCTTCCTTTCTGCAATTCCACCAGTAGAATGTACACCATGCAGTCATATCTCTCCCGTGTCATGGCCGCAATTAGAAATTATCCTTTCCCTTCCTGCTCCTCGGATATACCCAACACAATCAATCTCAATCCTTTCAAGCCAGACACAACAAGACTCCCATCGCGATTCCTAAGGCCAAAATGCTGCCCACAGGAGCCGTTCGCACGACTTTGCCAGCGGCACCCTTCTTTGAATCCTTCTCGTTGTACACGCTCAGCTTGAGGGCTCCGCCGCATATCTCTGTCGTGTTGCCTATACATGCTAGGTCGCAGGCGCTGTCGTCGAGTTTTTCGGCGATTGATGAGAGGAAAGGCGAGCACCAGCATTCTCTGCGAAGGGGTTAATTAGCAAGTTTCCACATCAATGAAAGTACGAATTGGCGCTGTTCCTGTTCTCAGAACGTAACAAGGCTTGCAGTCAGACAGTCAGGGAGGCAAGGAACAGAAACGTACTTCGTATACTCCAACCCAGCAAACTCGTACCCATCAGCATTACAATAGTCCAGACAACTTTCCACCGTCATAGTATCCACGCTCTCCGTCTTCCCGCTGTTCAATGTCCGCATGCCGTTCGTGCCATTGTTGAGCGTCGTCTCGGAGTAGCAGCCTACATACTCGTACTTGGAGTTTCCGGGCGAGATCTTCGCGTTGACTGAGTTCTCGGGCGTGATCGTCTCGTTGGCTACTTGTGCGAGGATCGTAGAGGGGAGGGCGAATGTGATGAGGGTGAGGAGGATGGGGAGCCTTGGGAGGTGCATTGTTGCGTTGTGATGTGGTGTTTGTCGATTATCTATTATTGACCGACTGTTGAATCGATTGCGAATCCTCGTGTTTATTATTATTGGCGAGAAGGAATGTTGAAATTGAAGACGACAGAATAGAGAAGTGGGGGATCGTCTGTACTCCAGATTCGTTTCGAAGTGAAGTTCAAAAGTGTTTTCGATGGAGAATGTTCTAGGTTTGCTTGGGGCGCGATGGGGTCGCTGGGAGCGTTGATCAGAGCCTGACTGGGTCAGCGAAGCGTGGAGCTTGGGGGAGCTGAGCGGGAGATCTGCGCCACGAAAAGGGGGATTGGAGTGGCTTAGCGTCCGCCAGCTTGCTGAAGTATTTTCGGATGCAGACTGTTGGGCTTGGCTTGTTTGCGCGATAATTGTTCCTTGATTATTGTTGTTTCTACTTGTTATCTATGGTTCACCTAAATGATTTAAGAAGTCCACTGTGGGAATGATAAACATATTTTATATCGACTGTTGGCAGCATTCCTTCAGCTACTCTCGAACCATGGTACGGCAGCACGTTTATTGACAAGCTGCAGAATGCCAGGGATGCGCCTCGTCTGTCTTACCAGCCTGCTGAGCCGAGATAGGCTCCTTTCTGTACGGAGCTGCATGAGACATCGATTGGACACTGGCACAACGCCACGAATTTCCTCTTTGCGGAGGTCCTTGCCTATTCTCGGTGTGTGCTGTGTGATGGGGCTGCAGCGAGGCCCGAGAGGTCGAATTCTGATCCTGTGGTGATGAGCAAAAGGCTCTGAGACAAGAGGTAAGGGAGGATGGACTGGCATGTTTTGTTGATATGGATATGGAGGATCTGGTAGCTGAGATAAGGGAGTCGTAATTGACTGATACCGTCTGCAGTGACTTGCATGAGAAGATGCAGAGATGCATGTCTTATCTTTCGTCCGAAGAACTAGCTGTGAATGTCATCTTGAGGGGTTAGCGAGGGGAGAAGCCACCGTCGCATTTCTCAGCAGCCAACCTGAAAGTCTTTAAACAAAGTCGAAGGCTTATCAAGATCTCGATTTGAATGTTGCTGAAAGCCATAATGCAGGATGATCTTTCCATTCTTCATTTGATACGGAACTCTCCGGGGTTCTCGTGCTTCACTCACGACCAGCCAGTGAGCTGTTTTCAAGCAAGCGCTCTAAAATCTTACCTGCTCCAGGCACCTCTTCAAGACCTAAAATGCATTGCACCTTTTTCGTAGGCTCGTCCCTGGGCATCTCAGGGGCACAGTACTCCGTAATAGACGGCTGGGAAAACTCGCCAATCATTGAAGCTAGAAGTGAACCCCTCACTTTCACCATCCATATGCAGCTCTCCAAGGTGGTGGTATATAGACTCTCTTGTAAGTCTTGAGATACAGCCTTATGCCTATGCCTCGAAATAAGTCGAAGACCTTGTTCTTTCTTCCCTGGAAAGATGGGAGACGGTTATTAGCTTCCAGAAAATCACAGTTTATAGACAATGTCTGGTACATCAAGAGAGCAGTGTAGCAAGTGACATTGACAAATAGAACATCATATCGTTTCTCGGCCTGCTCTTACTCCATACTCCGAACTCCCAAATCCCAAATAGATACAAGAAGTAATGAACAGTGAACTGCCAACCGTGTTGCAATATCATAGCAGTTCCTGCATCCAAAGTCGTAAATCTCGCAACTCCATCAACCCTCCAAATCCCATGCGCCGTACTCTAATAAGCTCGATCCTGAGTTATATTACTCATAACATCCCCTTGGAATTTAAAGTCCACACATTTAGACCCATCAAAAACTCCATGTCTCGCAACAAATGTCAATCTGCCCCCCAAGCTCTACTGCGCTAAAGTCCTCATCGTCCTGACAAGTAGTGGATTCCGCTCGCGCACCACCCTCTCCACCCAACGTCCGACAACCGATTCTTCGCCCCGAAGCTTGATCCATATTGTAGCCAGAGCCCAGTGAAGCGTTGAAGATGATGCTCTGTGCGAGTCAATAAGGTGATACGGGACGCTGCGGCAGATGTCTAGGATTGGGGCTCTTTGGGCTAGTATGTAGGGACTCAGTGGGTTTGGACTCTGGTCGGTGGCAAGGGGCGAGGACCAGATATTTGGGAGATGGAGTGGGTCTTTTAAAATGTTCTCTTTTGTGGTGTGTGCTGGTTGTAGTGGTGGTGTAGAAGACAGCTCCTTGGGTTGGTCCGGGGATGCAGGTGATGTGAGGAGGGCGAGGATATGGAGAACGTAGATGAGGGCAATGTTGTAAAGCATTACTGTAATGGCTGAAAAATCATCCAAGTACTCTAGAGTCGTCTCGAATGGTAATATATCCGTTTGCAGGTCTGTCCCTAGAGGATCGAGGCTGTTGTCCGAAAGTGGTCTCTCAGTGACTTCGTGCTCCTCATCGTTGTCCCACCGGTCTCTCCAGCTGTAAAGGTGATCCAGCAACACCAGAGCTTCTTCTTTGAGTTTGATAATTCCGAGTCTATTTGTTCCAGGAGTTTTCTCGGGATCGCCGAAGATACGCTCACGAGAGGCAATCACAACAGTACAATCTGCCAAGACGTCAAAGAGTTCCTGCTGCATCAACCGATCATGCGAATCAACATGTTCCCTCAACTGTTTCTTCCATTCCGGCCTAGCAAGAATCGACGCTCTCCTCGTTCGTAATGCCGGATAAAGGGTCATTTGCCGCAAACTCCTGTACAGCTCCGCCGTTTCGAGAGTACACGGTAAGCTGTGATCTCGGAGAGCAAGCAGGCGCTCAAGTCCTTCCATATGCTTCAGGTGATTCCCTGCTCCTGTAGATATGAACATCTCCATAATGCTAAGAGTAACCACCGCATAAATCAAATCGTCATTGGTGTTATATGCTGGATCCGACAGAGCCTTGTTGAGCCGCTGGAGAACCATACCATATAAGTCGAACCCCATATTGGTGATCCGCGCTTGGCGATGCTGCTTCCCGAAGAAAATAGCCGCGAAGCTGAAGATGGCTTGGTGGGAGATGTGGATGCGCTGCATGGCTGCTGGAACTGGTGGAGTGGTGAGCTCGGTAGGCTGGATGCTTCTTGTGGAGAGCTCGATGCAACCGCCACGACGTAGAACTTTTAACGCAAAGCAGATGTACACCTCGAACTCGCTGCTGCTGAGTAATGACTTTCGAGGTACATGACTAAGATAGCAGTCTATATTGGAAGAGTCTCTCGAAGCGGCTTTCGTACTCCTCCGTGATTTCACTATCGTGCCCACAACGAATGTGATTGGCTTCGGGCCGTCACATTGAAGTCCGGTTTTTTGACAGCGGGAACATATCGGCTGTCCCTCATCTTGACGATTGTCAGTCTCGGATCTTCCTCTTTGAAGTAGGACATTTCCGCTTCGATTTAGGTGTAAGTAGTGAAGCCCTACCGCATTTCACACGCCTTTTTCGGCATGTCGTACATCCCCTAGACCGCCCAGCTACGTTTACCATGATTTTCTACTCTTGGCCCAGCCACACGGACTAATTTTAAGACATTTGCGGTGCGATATGATGCCGACCTGTTGAATGTCCATACGATGACCGTTGTGATTGAATCTCCAAGGCGAGAGAGGCGTTCATCAGTATCATGAGCCACGATGTTGCATACCGGGCTAAACCTATTGCGGCTCAATCCGCGACTTCACCCCTGCTTCGCTTGGGGAGGTGGGGTGTGGTGTTTACGCTGTGTGGATCAGTACGCGACTTACCGCAGAACGGGGCGTGTCCGCGAGGTTCGTCTGGACATTTACTGGCAGGTAGATACTGCGCTAGAACCTTTGCGGCTCAATACACGAGCTTGAGTATATACCACACAGTGTTTGGTGGCTTGTGCTAATGACCCGCGTCCGAATGGCAGAGTACCAGAGAAAATGTATAAACGGCCATAGCCTGCTCATTTTTAAACTACATCTTCAACTTCGTCCTCGTTACTTTCACCTGATTTGTCTGTCACATAGATTTTCAAACACTTTCACGATATAGCGCTTCGATTTGGCCATCCACATCATCAAAGTAGAAGCTCTCATATCAGCTTTAACACTCGATCCTCCTACACCAATACATTACCATTATCCGCATTTTGATACCCAGCGACCATGCCTATCATCCAGGTCGCTATTGATGGCGGCAAGCTTGCCGTAGAAGTCGAAGGCAAGGACAACGCCCCTCTAATCGTCTGTTCTCCAGCCATGGGCGACACTCGGGATGCATATGGTCCCCTCGCCGCCAAACTCGTCGCAGCAGGATTCCGTGTCGCTCGTTACGATCTTCGTGGCCATGGTGACAGCACCACAGGCTTCAATCGCTATGGCGACGAGGCTATTGCAGATGATTACCTCGCTATCATCGGTGCTCTTGGTGGCGCTCCTGCGATTCTTGCCGGCGCTTCATTATCCGGTGGAGCGAGTGTTATTGCTGCAGGGAAGAATCCTGAAGCCGTCGCTGGTCTGGTGCTTCTTGCACCATTCCTCCGAAATGGTGCTAATGCGCTCATGATGGGAGTCTTGCGTGTTGCTCTTTGGTGGCCTTGGGGTCCATATGTGTGGAGAGCTTACTCCAAGACTTTGTGGCCTGGCCTAGCGGACAAGGGAAAAGAGAGAGCGATCAGTTCGGTGGCGCTATTGGAGCGTTCCGGGAGATGGCCAGCCTTCCAGGCGACTGTTGCGGGAGCAAACCACAATGCTGTAACGCCTTGGCTGGGGAAGACCAAAGCTCCGGCATTAGTGGTCATTGGAGATAAGGATCCTGACTGGAGCGATCCGCTCAAGGAGGCCGAATGGGTGGCATCGAATTTCAAGGATGTTGAGACTGTGGTAGTGCCTGGAGCTGGACATGCACCGATGTTGGAGAGCCCGGATCTCGTGGCCGCTGGGGTGTTGAAGTTCTTAGAGAGGATACAATTCGGTGGAAGGAGGTGATGATACCTGGTTGTGATTCTAGCGGCGTTTCGTGCAAGCAATAAATACAAAGCATTGGATTGTTGAACTTCCGCAAAGAACACATCATAGACATACAGATCTTGAGGTCGTGTATCGAATGACCATGTGCCTACATCATTGCTCTCAAGCGTTGGTCACTTGATTGGCAGTACTTTATGCCCATGTTCTTTACCAGTGATTCGCCTTGCTTTGCCTTAGAAGTTTGTGACATATGGTAGTATTCGGTAAAGCACTTTTTTACTGAAAGCCCCTCTTCAAGGTATCACAACGAAATCTGGTCCACGCTTGATAAGATCGAGAAGAAAATTCGTACATCCATCATTCCGCTGCTTCCACACCCAGTCAATCAGGGCAGATATCTTCGACATGAAGACGGGAGCTGCAGCCGATAGAGTGATGTAATTCCAGATGTCCTTCGGCAAATCATGGATCTCCAGAGCTACAAGGAGAATGGGAAAGCCAACGTTCTGCAAGCGTGTTTCTGGCTTGAGCATTGACGAGTATTTTGAGAACTCAGACATGATGTTGTTGGCATGCTCCCTAGCAACTTCATCGAGAGTGCCTATCGGGTGCAGCGTTCGATGACAGAATAAAAGGGCTGCTGATCGATACACGGAAGCTTGCGCTTCCATCTTCAGTATCTCCTGATCCGAAAAGTTCTCGGCCAGGTTCGAAGGGGGTTCTGGCCGCCACCAAAGGACTTTCTGTCGAATCTGTGCCAGATCGTGGATGTCGGCGGCTGAGCCAGCATCCCTATCGTCCTTGGCTTTCTTGCTTGCTACACACAGGTCGTAGAATACTGGTAGCAGAGTTGTGCAATGTCCTGCCATGCGATCGACAATTGGAACATCCCTCGAGATTTGCTCCAGAATGGGGATCTCGCCTGCCATCAAGCAATTCAGAGTATCCCAGAAGATTGATGCAATGATGACAGGATCCAGTATCGGATTCTTCGCAACGCTCTCATGCCATGGACGAATAGAAGTGAGGGAGTATCGCAAGATAGAGGTCGAGCCGCTGCAGCTCGTAAGAAGATCAAAAGCGGCGAGGGTTTGCCCAAGAGCTAATATCGCCAGAGCATCCCCCATGCCAGAAATCTGAGCCGTTCGTAATTGCTGGAGACTGACCGCGCCTCTAGCAACATCATCTTGGTCCCACGCGGCTATGTTGTTTCTAGCCCGTTTGACAGTCGTCCACAACACAGCGATGATATCGTGCAAGAGGACCGGTGAGCCAATATAAGAGTACTGAAAAGCCGCACGCATTCCCCAAGCAAAACTTGGGCCGAGCATGAACAGATCATACGTATCTGTGAAGAGTTTGAGAACTTCAGGTGAGTCGACCTGGAAAGGCGACGCCAAGGACAAGAACTGTTCATCATCTGAACTTGGTTGTGTCTGCAGCCCATTTACTTGCAAGTCCGTAGCAAGTTCGGCTATCGTGAGAAATTTAGGCGTGCCCCAGTAGTTGACGCTCAGAAGGTGCGGCTTGCCAGGAGGTGTGAAGGCATAGTTTTTGGACACCATAACGGTGCAAGCTAATGGTCTGTCTACAGCCCATACCTGAAGAGAGCCTTCCGGACCAAGGCTCTTCACTTTGGGACGTCGTCCCTGGCGTACTTTTGAGCGCAAGGTCGTACAAGTTGACTTCGAGAGCTCGCATTCAAGACATGCTTCTTCATCGTCCTCGAAGTTGCATTTTTGCTTGTACTTGAAACATCTATCACAAGCCCTACGGCCAGGCATCTTGTGAAGCTGTCACACCAAAATGGAGTTCTAGTCGAGATCTGGCAGTCAAGAGCCCATTCTTGTTCGGAAGCCTCAGACACCAGCGAGGAATGAGAGGCTTGTCCGAGTCTTCCAGGCAGCCAAAAATGCCACTGGCTTGACACGCAGCCTCCAAAGGTGGCGCAATTTAGACCGAATCAGGGAACCCTGTCGAGTGGCCCTAGAGAGGTTCAGATGATATTTGAGGGTTTGAAGATCGCTTCGGATGTTCCAAAAGAACTACTGGACGTGAGTTCGAACGCCTAGAGAGAGTGGGGCTTGAATCTCCTGAGCTAATCTGTATTGAGACGTCTTGGCACGTGTGCTACTTACCGGAGATGCTCGGACTCTTCCCCTAAGAAGCCCTCTTCCGCATGTAGATAGTAAACCATTAATCTTATATCCATAAAATCGAGGTGGACTTGGATATCTAAGGGTCAGTAAGATGCTTCTAGCCGTCACGGGGCATACATACATTTCTGCCCATTCGCGAAGTCAATTTCCTCCGTGTCAGCTTAATGTTTAGTTGAGGATAATCTTTAATTTTTGCACTAGCTGGCGCATACGTGCTGTAGAAGTTTGAGGTACCTGACTCTACTAGTCTTATGTCCAAGCTGGCAGCACCAGGGGGGATGAGAGAGATGTTGTACTCCACCCGCTATGCAGTGTCTCCAGCCACCTTCTCGCCCTAACCCAATACGTTATTACAAATCCTCTCCCAATACCAGAAACATGCAAAATATCCAGATCATATCTTTCCATGCGATAACAAAACAACCGACAAGGCAACATTAACTTTACTCCTTTTAAAAATAAGTCTGGACAATGTCCATGCCAGCTCGGATAGCAAACTCCACAGTCTCAAACCCATTCAAGCCACTAGCATAATACGTCTTCTTCGCACCCTGCAGCTTATTGAACTTATCATACCATCCTCCAGCAAGCTCTGCTGGGCCAAAATGAGGGAAGTAATCGTTGTCCTGGAAGCCCAAGATATCTTGATCCGTCACTGGCTTTGCCACCGCAGCTGGATCCGTGGGGTCCTTATTGATCCTCGACAAAGTCTCTTTGAGGAGCTGTCGAGCAAAGGCTTCGGAAGTACCATTTCCCCAAGACCACGTGGTTGCAATATCAGAGGTATTGAATAGATGGAGGAGAGAAATTGGTGCTCCTGTTGCTGCTACAGGAACAGTGGGCGGACTGGCGGCGCTGAAAGTCAGGTTGCGTGGTGTCTGGAGTCGGACTGCGCCGGAGAAGTAGGATGTTAGGCGAATTGGTGAGAACACAATGGCTTCATCGATGGTTGGCTTGAGATTCGCTGCCTCAAGGGCTGGGATGGTAGGTGGGAAGGCGAGGATGACTGAAGAGCATAGTTGAACTTCGGGTTTGGGTCTCGGCGTACGTTTGTCTTTGCGGCCTTTCTGGTAAATGATTTTTGGGAACGGCCCGGATCGATCTGAGTCTGGCATTAGCTGATACCTCGTTCAGCAAGTGACGATACATACCAATCTTGGTTATTGTACTGCCAAGGAAGATTTTCCCTTTGATCGATTTCTTCGTCCAATCTACCCAGACTTTGTGAAAGTCTACACCATGTTAAAAGTGGCACTGAAATCATATCACTTCAGCTCACCAATGAGATAGACCCCATGAATACGGGCAAAGAATGCAAGAATATCTGGTGTCAGATATTGAAGCATGTACAGCTATTGTGGAGTCAGCAAGCCGCCGCAGTGCAGTCCAAGTTGAGATAGCCTACGATTGGAGTTTCTCTTAAGTCTCCATAGCCGAAGGCTATCATTGCCTGAATGAAGAGGACTGGTAGAGCTTGGAAGTTGTTACTTGCGAGCCATTGCGAGGTAGTCACGGTCAACTCTTGCGGAACACCATTCTGTAATCGAGTAAGCTTTGGTGTACAATTAGTAGCTCGTTATCAACTGACCTTGTATCTCAACGCAGTGTACGGAGCGAAGATGGTGTTCCAGTATACAGCGTAACGCTGGAACTCCTGGCCAACAAGCGTTGCGAACTCTGACGATATCGCTGGTGACAAAGCGAGACTACCAGTCGGAACATCGTACAACCAACGTTGTCCACTTCAGGATGGGATTAGCATGAAGTACAAGAGTGCTAAAGTCGCATATGAATTCCCCCAATTAAGACGTACGTTACGAAAGGGATAGCAGGGACACCGGAGGTTTCGATGACTTTCAAGGTCTCCGGGTAACTTGCATTCGAGAAGAGAAGAGCCCCCAAAGGGTGGTACGTGTTCCTGATGAGAACATTAATTGCGATGAAAGACTCCAAGTTCCTCCTAGGACCTACGTCTCATAGACCGCTTGGCATTTCCCTCCTACTTCATCTTGCTTTTCGAAGATCACAACTTTTCTGCCTTTGTCCTCGAGTTTCTTAGCTGCTGCCAACCCAGCAGGTCCAGCTCCAACTATGCAGACCGGAAAGTGTTGAGGGTGAGCATTGGTAAGTGCTAGAAGTATTGCAACGATCGAGAAAAGGGATGCTTTCATCATGGTGATGACCGCTGAGACGCCGTGTAACGAACGAAGATGGAAAAAGGGAAAGACATGGCTGTATCTTATACCAGACTAGGAGAAACAGATATTATCATTTAGGATTCGGAATGCGTGCAGCTGAAAACAACATTCACCAACAATTCTCGTCCACGAACGCCCCCTTTATAGTAGGTGCGCCACAATTCAGCCCAAGAGCTGCCGACCTTCGGAGAAAACAACGTCGAAATCTAGGCCCGTGACTGCTCTCAGCTTAAAGAATGCCCACGCTTGTCTCAGCCTTACTCTTGGCAATTCGATCAATGATAATACACATGGCATTGGCTTGTGACCACGTCCTTGCCGCAAATGACGCGAAATTGTGTTACACAAGCAACGCACGCCGTCAGCCGAAAGTAGGGCAATGAACATTCCTGTCCTGGTATTGGCAACAAGCATAAAATCTTGACCGTAAGGCAATACTTATATACATTCAAAGACTTCCAGAACATATTACACTGAACGCCTTGGGTATGGATACGGGTCAACCTTATGTCAGCTTTGGCTTGCAGCGCAGAGCTAGACAGGCACTGGCAATAAAGGGAAGAGCACTTGAGTGAGCTGAGAATGCTCTTGGTGGTCATGGACCACGTAGGGGTTCTCCTGGCTACTAGGTCTCCTCAGACGCTCGGAGTCGTAGAGCTGATGCGAGCACGAAGATTGGAGGCAGAATTAAGACTGACCTATCAAGATCCAATGGTATTCTTTTGCCAACCATTCTTACCAATATCGAAGAAATTCTATGTGGGTATTCGACTCAACTCATTAGCTCGTCCTCGTGTTCGCAATATCCAGAACCAATATATCAACAGCTCCAATTTCCGTCAGGTCGTCCATAACCGTAGCTATTCTCTTCTTCTCCACCATCGAGCTAACAGCGACCCATCCTTCTTCCTCTAAGGCGTTGATGGTCGGTGCCCTTCTTCCAGGCGTGATCTTAGTTGCGGCAACCAAGTTCACTCGCTGAACGTTGTATTGACATAGAACGTATTTTTGTGCGGCTAGAATGGGTCAGCAATAAAGATATGGAGCAGAACGGTACAACTCACTAATGACACCCCGTATTCTTGAAGCAATGAGATCAACAAGTTGTGGATTTGATGCGTTCTTTGACTTGACCAAAATAGCCGTACTCGACACAACAGTATCAATCGCCTTGAGACCTGCAGCTTTCATCGTTTCTCCAGATTCTACGAATTGTAAGCATTTTACCAGTACCAAGTAGGGATTTCACTTACCGACGAGATCGACAATTCCGTCCGCAACACCCAATGCACATGCAGCCTCGACACTTCCACTAAGCTCGATAATCTTGGTCTTCAGTTTGCGCCCTGAATTTGTACCGTTTGTCTCTCCAGCTGACGCAGCTGCTTCGGTCTCCAACGCGGCAAAGTAATCTTCGGCCAGGTGGACGAAGCTAGTACCAATATTCTTTCCAATCAAGTCGGATGGCTTTATGTATTGTCCCTTCTCAGGGACCTGGACCTGCAGTTTGCAAGAGCCAAATCCCAGATCCATCACCTCCTCGCAGCCCATCTGTCCGTCGTCCTCGATTGGTGTTGACTTTCCAGACTCGGCCCGTTCCCTCCTCGACGATTCGACCAAGGCAGCATGTTCTGCGACTGTGTCACGTCCGGTAATACCAAGACTGACTCGGCCTTCTCCGACGAAGGTGGGGATATCTGCAGCGGGCAGGAAGACGAGGGCAATTGGCAGATTCTTGACAAGAGCAATGTCGAGTCGCGATTCTCTTCTGAATTGAATATCTGCGCCTTCGAGTAGATTAAGCGCAGCCTGCAGGAGTCGGCCCTCTAGTCTGTGTTCAGTTTCAAAATCCCCTGGGAAGATGTTTTGTTGTTGACTCACTCTTGGGAACCGCAAACAGTAGTCTGCCTTCTAGGCTTGAGGGATTGTCAGCAAAAGATTCATGAAGCTCCCCATCGTGAAAGAAAGGCATCTTGCAAAGTATCTTACTGATTGACGAGATCCATTGTGACGCAAAGCTGGGGAAGAGCGGTTTTCTATGCAAGAACAAAGGACGGGCGTCCGATCGCGGGGTATTCACTCGAATCGGGAACACTTGCTTTCACAGCGCACAGTTTTTGCCGGGCGAAAATGATACAGGCAAATGGCGTCGTATCACAGTTTGATATTGAATGCGAATGCAGGTCGGGTCGAGGGCGTGGGGTTCGCAATGGAATGGTGTAACTAAGTGTTGTGTTGTCTCTGCACATGAACTTTTGTAGATGCAGGAAATGCCCCACGTTGTCGATGACTGGCTCTTGGAGGACTCGATAATTGGCACTAGACAAAGAGCCGACTTTAAAGAAGTTGCCAAGCGTTCTGCAAAGTACTCATGACTTACACCTCATTGTAGATGAATACTGAACCCTGGATCAAAGCAATTGTATATCGAAATTATCAACTCGATCAATATTCTTGAGCCGAATGAGAATTGTTCTTGGATGCATTCTTCTCAATGCCCCCTTGACCGCGATGTTTTGGTAGGCTGGCCAGTTTGACGGGTCAGGTAGTTTTCGGCGCCAAACTACTTTTAGACAAGCGCATCCTCGCTAACAAGCCCTGCTGGGAGGCAAGACCACACTCAGAGAGTTTCCAGAATTTCGACCAAATCAGCCCGCTATCAAGTCAATCTCCAACAACCACATACTTCGAATCCCCGCGCATTATTCCAAGTCAGTCCACCGGAAAGACGAAATCACGAAGCAGACGCTGATAGTCATAGATCGCAAAGATGGATTCCTCCAAGGTCCCAGTCAAGCTTGTGAAGGTCACCCGTGTCTTGGGCCGTACCGGTATGTTCGAAATATTGCGATGAGGGGGATATGGTTGGCAGATTAAGAGGAGAGGTTCTGATGGTTTCTAGGTTCCCGTGGAGGTGTTACCCAAGTCAGAGTTGAGTTCATGGACGACACCACCAGAAGCATTATCCGCAACGTCAAGGGCCCAGGTACGAAAAATACAATTCCTATAGAAATCCAGCAGGGCCAAGGAATCGCAATACGGGCGCGAGAACAGAATTGGCAGGATGAGAGAGGCTTGAGAATGTGAAATGGGGCATAAGCTAACTTCAGATTGTACAGTCCGCGAAGACGACATCCTATGCCTGCTCGAGTCCGAACGTGAGGCACGCAGATTGAGATAAGGGGTTTGGTTCTCGGAGTCGGAAAATGGAATTCTTTTGAGTCATCTTTGCAAGGCATTTGCTACGGGATGGGTGTACTATGAGATCTTCGCTGGAGGAAGCTAAGGCAGATCTCGCAAATACAAGGTCCATGAACAACCACCGCATCCAACGGTCAGATTTGAGTGTGAGACAAACTGGGAGGGTTTTGTGTTGCAGCCTGGCATCTGGTATTCAAGAAAAATGTCGACCGAGAACCTCTCCAGACTGGTCCTGGGAACTTTACCACGACCGCCGCTTTCCCAGGAAGACATGGCTATTTATCATTTTGGAGGGGACTTGGCCAAGTGGTACAGATCCTTTCTCAAGGGTCATTCCTATGTCCCAGTCATGGCTTCGCGTCGAAATCCGTGCACTCGTCTACTCTTTCTACTTCACAGGTCTGAGGACAGGACATCTAGCGGCAGTTCCACATGGAGATTCATTTGAAAGGGCTAAAACCGACTAACCGCAACTTTCTCTATTTTCGTTGTCGCTATGATCGTCCGACTAACCATTTGGAGGTCAACAGTGTGGCCGGGTATCTTCGTCATCGTCGTCATTCCAGGTTTGATGCCTTCCATCTCACTCCGTTCCTATTATGTCTCGAGTTCACTTTTTTTTTTTCCATAGACGACTTCTCTATCGAGGCTCTAGGAGCAAATTCAAGTGTTTGAAATCTGCTGCTATTGGAGGGAGCAACAGATAGCCATTCTGACTTGTCCCTGACCGTGCCAGCTGGGTCTACTTGTCTGCTTCGTAAGAGTGGTTTTGAGTGTCTGGGGCCCCTTTGTCAACATAGACTCTCACTTATATTTCGATGACCTGAAGACTGCAATGCCTCTGTAGGCTCAATCAGGATTTGCAATGCACTTGTGTGTCCTAATTCCTTCGATCATACAGCATTGCTAAAGTCCTTTAGATGTCTCGTTCGAATTCGCCTTCTGCACGTCGTTCTAAGTGGATGAAGCTGGATTGCAAGGACCGGACAATATCAATGAAGCGGCTTACTGCAGCGGATATGGTACTGAATCGCAGAAATCAAGACTTGATCCTGAATGTTGATGCTACTAATTCGTTGCCTGCTAGTCTCCCGAGCACGGTGTAATTAGCAAGGCACATGGGACGATGGACATAAAAATTGGATAGTTCAATATCAAATTGATGGTAACATTTGCTGCCATTTCCCAAATAGGCATTACGTTTCGTTCGATTCAGCCACCTACACTACATCATCATACGGATGCCTTTAGCCTACCTACCGACACCTTAGAGACGGGAGACGGTGTAATGCTGGACACCGGGATCCGCAAGCTTAAATTGTTTGATCAACGAATAGGGTTATTTTCTTTACGGGCCTCGTAATAGCGAAGACCTAAATAATCTCATCGACTGCAACACTACATCTCGCTTTCAAGGAGTTGCGAGCGTGTCAAATGATATTCTCCCTGCAGGAGTTTTGTGCGTATCAAAAGGCAATCACGCATCAGCAACCACAAATAAGTTTTACCTCGAAGAAGGGGGACGGCAACCTTTTTATCCTTTGCGAGAGGTACTCACTCGCCTGGGCAAGCTTATTCGAAATAACCTCGGCCAATCCATGACATGGGGGACTGGAATGATGTGCAGCAGGGGTTTCGGGACGAAACCCCTCCGTGCCCGTCTCCACATCTGTGTATGGACCAATCACTATGGCTCGCATCAACTTGCAACTAAGCCCGAACAGGTAGTCTTCATGTAGTTGCACCGAAAGTACCAGGTGCCTGTCAGTCTTCGCATCGACAGCTTCGCGCCCACAGCCACCCATCCTATCTTACCTACCTTACCTTCCTGGTGCTTGCAGGTTCTTTCTTCAAATGCTTTCTTCTTGCATATAAGCTTCGTCTGTTCTCTTCTCTCCTCCTAATGTTTAGTATCAGATCACTCTCACCTCTCGCCGACAACATTCAATCTGCATTTCAGCCTTGAAACTTCCCACGAACCAAGTCCCGAGGGCCAATGCCAGTAGGAAAACGAATCTAAATATCTACCACGACCCACCAGCTCGACTGTCTCTTGCGACTTCAGTTTCTGATAACTTGTCCTGTACGGCTGGTACCATGTAAGCATTTCACCTGTACTTATTGTACATCTACAACATTCTCTAATGGTACAAAGAAACAGGCTACTACCCCACCTGCTACCCCGCCACCTGCTCAAAAACTACAACTTTCGTTCTGCGAGCTGCCCATAATGTCTGGCATACCTTTCAAGCCGGTAACGATATTCTCAGCTGCGTCTTCGGCGTTTCTCGTTGGATTCAAACCAGATTTACTCGTCTTCTCACGGCCGAGTTATGTTGGAACCTTTTTACAAATCTGGATTCTGTCATTTTCAATATGGGCATTCTACAAGATTGTCTTGTACCCCAAATACTTTTCGCCGATAAGACACTTCCCTACGCCTCCTGGTGGAAGTTGGTGGAATGGTCATTTTGATCAAATCAAAGCGCTGCCTACTGGAGGACCTATGATCAAATGGTACGTTGGGCGCATAGCAATTGCAGACATTGATAGCTGATTAGGGCAACAGGATCGAGAGTGTACCCAACGATGGCATCATCCGATACATGGGCATGTTCAACTCTGAACGTCTCTTCATTACCAGTCCTAAAGGCCTTGGAGAAGTTCTTGTCACCAAGAATTACGATTTCATAAAGCCGTCTCACGTTGCCACTGGACTCGGAAGACTACTAGGTATCGGTGTCTTGTTGGCAGAAGGCGATGAGCATAAGCGGCAGAGGAAGAATCTCATGCCGGCATTTGCCTATCGTCATGTTAAGGACCTCGTTCCGGTCTTCTGGAATAAGTCTAGAGAGGCTGTTCTCGCGATGACCGATCATATCAACGCAGGTGGAATGCCAAACTCAGAATTACCCGCCGCACATAAGAAGCCAGATACCGAGAAGGACGACGCAGTCATGGAAGTGGGAGAATGGGCAAGCAGAGCCACTCTCGACATTATCGGTCTGGCAGGGATGGGACAAGATTTCGGAGCTATCAAAGATCCCGATACCGAGCTCAACCGTACATACAGAACTGTCTTCAAGCCGTCCAGACAAGCTGCCATCCTCGGCCTCCTCAATATATTCCTTCCTGGTTGGTTCGTACGCAACCTCCCAGTCAAGCGAAACGGTGAGATCGAAGCTGCCGCAGCAGTCATCCGAACTACTTGCCGACAACTCATCCGATCCAAGAAAGACAAGCTCGAAAAAGGCGAACTTACAGATGTTGATATTCTGAGCGTAGCCTTGGAGAGCGGTGGTTTCAGTGAAGAGAATCTCGTGGATCAGTTGATGACTTTCCTTGCTGCCGGCCATGAGACGACTGCCACTGCCATGACCTGGGCTATCTACATGCTTTGCCTCCATCCCGAAGTCCAGATGAATTTAAGAGCAGAGATCAGAGAAAAGCTACCTAGTGTAAATGGCAACGAAGACGTCACCACTCAGGATATCGATCACATGCCTTACCTGAATGCTGTTTGCAACGAAGTCCTGCGATACTACCCACCCGTTCCTCTCACCCTTCGCGACGCCGCTCAAGACACGACAATCCTCGGTCAGGCCGTGCCCAAGGGAACCCGTGTGATGATGGTCCCGTGGGCAATCAACAAATCGAAGGAGCTTTGGGGACCCGACGGCGATAAGTTCAACCCAGATCGCTGGCTACCATCCGAGAAGAATCCTCACAGCGCGAACGGCGGCGCACAAAGCAACTACTCATACTTGACATTTTTGCACGGCCCACGCAGCTGTATCGGACAAGCATTCGCAAAAGCGGAATTCATGTGTCTCCTCGCCGCATGGGTTGGCAGATTCGAATTCGCGTTGAACGATGAGCGGGAATTGGATGAGAAAAATGTTGTTATCAAAGGCGGTGTTACTGCCAAACCAGCGAAGGGGCTTTATGTTAAGACAAAAGTCGTAGATGGATGGTAGAAAGACCATGTGTGCTGGTAATAAGACACGGCGAATGGAGTCGGAATGTTTTAATGATTCTATGATTACACGACGGCGGGGATGGACCGGCTAATAATGGAAGCATCTCTGCAGGATATGGATGTGCTTGTTAGAGTCGCCAGGGTATCATCCCGTCTCGAAAATATCGAGCTTGTACTGTACTTGATTGTACCTCATAACTGTAATGATTGAATTAGAATACCATCAAGGAGTTCTGAACATGTCTTTTGCAACCGTTTTAGACATGCCATAATAATCGAAAGTTCTCAAGCCAAGTACAACCAAGCAGACTGCAGTACCTCTAATATCTCGCACTGCATGCAATTTCAAGCAAGTAGCTTTCTGGTTCCGACAAATTGACGCTGGAACTCACATTCCAATATTCATTCCACTAAATGAACAGATGCACAATCCTATCGGATTACAATGCCCGAACACAGACTAGCACACGAATCAACTACAAGGGTTTTCCAATACGTAACCCGTTGACCCCGAGAAATCCGTCGTTGCGACTGCTACCAGGAAAAACCTGGTATAAACTGCAGGCGGTCTGTGATACCAAATAAACCGCCAGAACGTCAACTGACAGTACTTTTGCAGGTATACTTATCTTGGGTGCAAGAATGTGGAATCGTATGCTATGGCAGAATGTGAGTGTTTCTATTTGGTATGTAGTATAGCTTACTATGGATAGATTTCTTTGATTGGGAGTGCTTCTCTAAATAGCATCGACGTCAAACGCACTCGTAAAGATACCAAAAATAAACCGGAAATATTGCCAGCTTCATCCCAACGACAAGAGGTACCCAACAATGAGGCGAGTCAAAACGCCTGACATGACCACACACCATATCGCAACTTCCTAGAGCCGTCCTTAAACCTTCCTTGTCATCCTGTCTGAAGTTGCGAGTTGAGTGCTCGACTCGTTTTTGAGTTTCTAAGTATCTGAGTTTTCTGCATGGAAGTTCCAGAAGTTCCGATAATTTGGGAAGAAATGAGGGAACGGAATGTCAGATGGCTGATCATTTCTGACTCGTTCGATCGACGGATGGATCATGGTTTATGTGATGTTTGATTTTGGGGTTAGAGTTTGCGAAACGAAGACTCGGGGTTCCAGAACGTCGCAAAGAAGACAAGGGATAGTGACTTGCTCATGAAATTTGGAAGAGAGGTTCGAGAAGAGTGAGGGATGAAGGATGCGAGGTGTGGAGGAAGAGAACGAGGGAAGGCAAAATCGAGTGCTTGCTGTACTGAAAACAGATCGATCTGAAGTCTGGCATTATTTCATTCCATAACTGTTGTACATCTGGTAGTAGCTTTACTAATCGAAAGGTATGCGCCTCAGTCCCTGTCCTCCAGCACCTCTCTTCTTCGCCTCCAACGCTGCTGCAACACTGCTAGGCACTTTGATGCCGCAGCAGTCGCCCCAACTATTCATCTGATGCACATGTCTCATGCCATCCACCATGACCACCGTCTCTCCACCCTCGGGATCCTCTTCTTCGCTTGGAACTCCAAAATCTTCTTCTGTGCTCATCTCTTCCACCGCTGGTACTAACGATCCGAAGAGGAAATGCTGCATGACGGGCAGTTTCTTTAGGACTTCGGCCACGAACATTCGGCGCATGCCAGCTTCGACTTTGCTCCATGATTTGGCGGACGATATGTCGTCGAGCATGGGGCTGTGCCAGCGTAGTCCCTCAACGTTCTTTACGCTGTTGACGAAGTTCACTTGACCAAGGTAGAGGTAGTCGTTGCCATATTCTTCGAGAATTAGGTTTTGGTGGATGGATAGAGGACGGATGAAGGGGTGGTGGAGAAGTTGCGAAGATCCGAACAGAAAAGGGAGAAATTGGTAGTCGTCGAGTCCCCATACACCGTGTGAGCCGGCTGGCTCTAGATAGTATGACGATTGGATTATCCTCATCAAAGAAAGATATTGTGTGAAGACTTTCAGGACCAAGGAGCGAAAGTCTGCTCTGGTGACGATGCCGAGTTGGTAGAGGCAAAGCAGCCATAGCATAAAATTGAGCTCATGTCCCGAGCCATAGTCTATCCTTGTACGGTTGCCAAAGGACTGTAGGAAGTATGTCGAAATTTCCGTAATAGCAGCAGAGGAGGTGATTCCCAGCTGCTTGTGCCACTCTGTGTGCTCTTCCGCAGCAAGATCGAGGAAGTCCCGGAAGCCTTTATTCCCAAACCGAGAGTCCCCCTGTTCTTCTGGGGGACTACGCTCAACAACATCTTGTACTTTGTCAAGGATTTGGAGAATTGTCTTGACTGCTGGGCTCAAGTCGCCATCTCTTATTGCTGAAACTGGTGTGTCGACGACTGATTCTGTGAGGCTGAATACAAACCCCACAACTAGCTTGTAGGTCGGCGATGCGAGGAAAAGGTCGTGATCTTTCGGAGAGAGGATCCTTCGGGAAGGTTTCTTGAACGTTAATGTTGAGAGGTCGGGTGGAGAGGGCAGCTCGGGTGTTTCTGGAAGTGGCAACGGATTTGATGGAGGAGCTTGTCGCCGGCGAGGTTGTAGTTTTGGTAAACGATCTCGCAGATCAGGTATTGCTGAAGGTGGTGAGCCCTTGGGACTTGCGGGATTCTCTGTTGTCGATGGCATTTTGGTTGTTGATTTTGCTGCGCAGTATGGGTTTCAAGGTTGGAGCAGTGGATGTCACCAGATGTTGATCGCCAGGGACCTTTGAAAGGAGGGGTGGCGGCGGTAGCGCCCGCAATTTAGCGTCATGCCACCAGAGCTGGTCAAAAAAGTTAATCGAGATATCGCGGCAGATCAACAACGCAGCTTCTTCAGTTGTTGACTTCTGCCTCTACAGTAAAGAATCGTCAAGCTGACCATAATGGCACCTTCAGCAGAACCCACGGCGATTCTGTCGCATCTCCACCGCACAGATGGCTCTGCGACATTTGCACAAAATGGTTACACAGTCATTGGTGCAGTCAACGGGCCCCTCGAGATTCAACGGCGCGACGAGCTTCCAGAAGAAGCTGCAATTGATGTTATCGTACGACCTGCAGCTGGTGTTGGAGGTCTGGAGCTCTCTTCCGAATACATTTGCCTCGTTGCGGCTATACTGACACTTCGAGTCTTAGGTACGCGGGAGCGACATCTTGAATCCATCCTGCAATCAACCCTCCGCCAGATCATACTCATCCACAACTTCCCGCGAACCTTAATTCAAATCACTCTCCAGATCACGAGCACACCTGAAAATGACACTGCGGGGTCAAAATTGATGCAAGCAAGCTCGGTACTTACACATGTAACTGTTCTGTCGTAAATAGAGGCTAATCCGATACACACAGAATCTACCTATCCTTCCCACACTCCTTCAAACGGCAATTCTGGCCCTGCTGTCCGCATCGATACCTCTTTCCATGACCCTGACCTCGACATTCCTTGCTTTGACTTCAGACGGCTCCTCCAGGAGCGTTATTGTGAACCCCACGCTTCTTGAATCTCAAGCTGCCAGCTCTGTCCATGTGATGGCTTTCACGTCCCATGGAGATTTATTGGTTGCGGAGAGTGAAGGAGATTTCACCCTGCAGGATTGGGAGGCGGTTCATGACGCGGCAAAAGCGATATGCTGCGACGATTCAAACACTTCTGGAGACATGGGTGATGAGGGCATGGGTGAGAAGAATGGCAGTCTAATGATGTTTGTCAAATCGACATTGGAGGACAAAATCGAGAGCGATCTCCATTGGAAAGACTGAATGGACTGGACGAAGCTTGATTGTTACCATCTCCACGAATCCACGACGGCCAAATCGTTTCATGATGGCTGCTCAAGGGCTCTCCCGCCGCGTGGAGCGGACCTGACAGCGCTTTCTGAAGGAGAAGAATCTCTGGAAAGTGCAAAGGCATGAATGCCAAGAATATGGAGAATTTACAGCGGCTAAGCTCCCTGAAGAAGGTAGGATCGGACCGTGGGCCTCACGATTCATGAAGGAAGGATTTTAGCTTAAAAATAGAGAGACATGAAAATGTCTTGGGGGATCTTGACTTTTGGGATCTGAATGGCAGATGAATGGACTGGACAAGCATTCGGTAGCGAGGTGGTTTGGGGTATCCGAGCCCCTGATTGAAGCGAAGTTTCACAGACGCCCAGTCCCCAATGAACGTGGCCACCTGCCCTTGCTTTTGTGACAGTAATCGGGACTTTCGGAGCTTGTTGACACAAATGGTCAATTCAGGATGTGATGCTTGCTGATACCCCTTTTCCTGACGGCGTGGGCCTGTAGTGCTGTGGCTGCTTGAAGCTTTCCAGCCTCAGAGGATCAGACGAAGACTCGAAGAAATACGCAGTCGCCCAGCCTCAATAGTGTTTGATAGCCCGGAGCACATGCCTCAAGAAGCGTCTGCCCCACACGCCGGCTTGCCGGGGTCAAAACATCATGCAGATGTCAAGAGTACCGGGGCTCTGGCTGGCTGGGAGCTGATACTTGTCGCCGGTGCCCATGGACTGAAAACGTTAGCCTGTCGCGCCCGTGATCTTTGAGACGACGATACATCGAAACTCGCCTGCGAATGCTCCCCGCCCGTCGTGGACACTCGTGGGTAGTAGCTCGAAGGACCGCGGCTGGTATAAGACAACTTTGGACCTGCGCTTTGGAATGTCTGTTCTGCAGTCTTCCTCACCAGACCCAACGCACCAGCTTCCACTTCCAAGCAGAGCTCTGGCAGCTTGTGCAATTCTTGCCTTTCGTTTACCTTGTTGTTCACACATTCCTGTTTCTTCTTCGCCGAATAATGTTCAGTTGCTGCACCTAGACTACATCTGTTTATTTGTTGCATTTTCGGGCGTCGATTCATTTTAATAGACCATAGACCGGGCGTCATTTTTTCCTTCACTTCTTGTTCCTTCGATACCCGCATTCGGCGACATCAACACCACAGCAAATCTGCATCAGTCACATTCTATATATACCTGCCTATCTTCTGTTCGCATCCAGCTGGAAATCTGCATCCTGCAATCCGTCACTATCACTATCACCAATATTAGCTTTCTGGCAAGCGCTGCTCAGAAGATTTGACCTGCATCTGGAACACTCAGATCGACGAGTAAGGACCGAGATCACACCTGCATCCTGCAGCCAGCTTCTCTCGCTTAAGTGACAGCTTCGATTGATCGAGTAAGTAAACTTTCTTTGTGCATCATCAACATATCCAAATATGGATCAGGGTTCTTGGTCAACCCAAAGCTCTACACCATCACATGGATAATGTATGTCCACGACCGTGGATTGCAATGCGGGAGCCAACCCAAGTGTGGTTAGGAAAAAACCTGGCTGGCGCTATCCCGCTCCCGCAATTGGCATGTCCATCACATCACCGAAGGCCCTCCAACCCCTCTTCTCTCTACTATCACCGCACAATTATCAACATCCGCGATCACCTGTTACTGCACGGCCCAGCAAATCCAATCGGATTCATGGCTATGGAGATGGCGCGGCCGTGATATATGGATGACGGTGCTAACTCAACTCTCAGCTAGACTCGCTCAACGGATAAAGGCCCCCTTGATCAGAAATCAAAAATAACTCCGGCTACTTCTCACGGCACCCCTCGGACATCGCTCCCCACATCCATCTGAGCCAAGTATCGAAGGAAGAACTCAGATCAATACATTCCAGCTTGACAATACTGAGCAATTTTCCAACGCACGAGTCCCAGCAATATCAATACCAGTCACTTCGGTCCGCTTCATTGCCAAACCGAAACCAAGAATTCTATTCTTATAGCTGCGAACTGCTGTCCTCGTCCTCCCCGACTAGGTTCCGTCCGATAGAAAGCCACCCCGTCGGAAAACCTTATCAACACACCCCGGTCTTAATAAATCCATCTCCGAGCCTCCACTACCAGCACTCCACCCACCTTGCTTCCTCCATCATGTCTGACCTTCGCTCTCCCACGTCAATCCACCCAGCGCTGACAAACCCCGACAACTTCAGCTTCCCTCTTCCCTCCATCGATGAAGTTTCCCCGCTGAAGAACAATAAAGACGTCCAGCGTCGCAGTTCTGCGAATCATGGACTGAAAGGATCTGGTGGCATTGGGGACAATCTCCTTCGCGACTACGCACAACAGCTTGGTCCTCTGAACACAACACATTCATACGACATTGAAAATGATCCGTCCGAATCTTCCTTCTCTGCTGCTACCACAGTAGGCCAAAATTCACCGAGCGATTCTGCATCTCTTCCTTCATCTCCGGTATTTCCGTCGCGACTTTCGAAATCTACATTTACCCACCGCAAGAACGCACTGTCTGTCGAGTCTATCCCAAGACAGACTATAATCAAGGCATTGGCCTCCGCAGGAAGGAATCACAACCCCCGGGACTTGTCTCTTTCAGGGATGATTTCCTCACAAAACCAAATGGAGAACCGCCCAGGAACCTCCACGTCCCAAAGGCTGTCTGCGGCTCTTTCGGATCTTGCTCTCCGTAACGGCACACCTACGACACCTCGTTTCAACTCTCTACAGTCACCGTGCTTCTATCACGAACGATTCGACGATGTTCTCAATATTGACAAGGTTTTGGAGGAGATTAGAGGCAACGAATGGATGTCTCACTCTAGACTTTTGGCTACTGCGACTGGAGTCCGGGAAATATCAAAACAATTGCAACGTCGGCCAATCAAGAGAGCTGTTCGCAACGTCATGATCGTTACCAAAGCTAGGGACAACCAATTGGTGCACTTAACCAGAGAGCTTGCGACATGGCTCATGAGCACTCCCAGATATGGTTCGGAGCTCGGTGTAAACGTTTACGTTGATGCCAAGTTGCAGAACTCAAAAAGATTCGGTGCCGAACAAATGTTGGAGGACCATCCTCGCTTCCAACACTTACTCAAATACTGGAAACCAGAAATGTGTCGAAATCAACCCGAAAAGTTTGACCTGGTCCTAACACTTGGAGGCGATGGGACGGTGCTATTCACATCTTGGCTGTTCCAAGGCATCGTTCCTCCAATTCTTTCATTCAGCCTCGGCAGTTTGGGGTTCCTGACCAACTTTGAATATGACAAGTTCAAAGACCAATTGAACAAGGTCATGGGAGAAGAAGGCATGCGAGTAAGCATGCGAATGCGATTCACCTGCACTGTTTACAAAGGTGGAGCGTCGAGAAACGAGGCAGAGGAGGCCGAGCAGTTTGAGGTACTCAACGAGCTCGTCATCGACCGTGGACCATCTCCATACGTCTCCAACCTCGAGCTCTACGGAGACGACGAATTACTTACTGTCGTACAAGCGGATGGCTGCATTTTTGCCACTCCAACTGGTTCGACAGCCTATTCACTTTCAGCTGGTGGCTCTCTTGTCCACCCTGACATCCCCGCCATCCTTCTCACACCCATTTGCCCTCACACCTTGTCCTTTCGTCCAATGGTCCTGTCCGACACGATGTTACTTCGTGTCTCCATCCCACGGAACTCACGCGCTACTGCGTACTGTTCATTCGATGGCAAGAACCGCGTGGAACTGAAGCAGGGCGATCACATCACCATTGCAGCATCGCAATACCCGTTCCCCACCGTCATGAAATCCGGTGCGGAATGGTTCGAGAGTGTATCGTCATCTCTCAAATGGAACACCCGAGGCGCAGCCCAAAAAGGATGGGATGGTCTCGAGGAAAACCAAGAGCAAGAGACGGAATGGGATATCGATTTTGATGATTCGGCCTATGGTACTAGTGAGGAGACAAGCACGGCAACAAGTCCTCTGCGAAAGAAGACAAGCTCCATAGACTTGTAGATTTCTTAATCTTTTCTGTTTCAGAGTCTTTCTTCTGTTTCCATGCTGGCCATCGGGGGTTCTGCGCGCACTGTCGGAGCGACTTTGCAATGGGTAATCGGGACCACTTATACTAGAAATGTCTGCCAATGGTATGACGATTAGACGGGATTCTTCCGTGAATACAAGAATGGTTTGCCGGCCGGCCCTGCTGGTAATCATACCGATACTTATTTCTCCGTCTTCTATAATCTGTTAGCTGTGATATGTTCTTGATCGAGTTGAATACCTGCTCCATGCCATTCCGATGGTTACTGATGACGAGCAGCAGGGACCGGCGCGTGATGATACCCACGTCGTCAAAATGCGGCAGGTCAGCACACCAGCCTTTCGGTGACGCATCGTCTCCCAAGTCCTCCCTCTTGGGATAGACAGTCAATATTTCGAACTGAGGTGAGGATCAAAGTGCTACACAGTGGGACAGCGCAAGATCCATTCATATATGTTCGCTCTTCCCTTCATGTTCGCCAGCTCGAGATGAGCTGATTTCTCAGACGGGAAGGGAAGTCGAAACAAAGTGGGGATGTCAGCCCATCCGACGACCGATTCTGGTCTCTTTTTGCCGGATCTTGTTTAGCATGCATGTGAGATGGCGAGATGGTCTTTGATCATGGTATCAGAAAGCTTTCTTTCGTCTGATGAATCAGACAGAGGGGTTTCAGATTTCTGGTTGAGTTGCTGCGGGGGTTGCTTCATGGATCTCTTTTAGGAACTCGGCTGAAGGTAGCGGTTTGAAGTATCATACTGAAGCTTCGTGGGCTTGAAATTTTAGGTCTTTTGGCTCAAATCTCTGATTCGGCCTTAAAGAAGCACGATCCAAACCTTTGGTGATATATGAGGCCAAGCTCTGATGAAATGGCGTCTTGGGGCTCTTACACAACCTATGTAAGGTCTTCAACTCAAACGAGACAGAGTCCACTGTACCCTTGAAGTCTGTATACACGAAATTGTACACCGATTCGGTAAGATAATTCGTCGTCAAAATTCACTCCAATCGACCTACATCATGGAAGTAAACAAACCTTGCTGCCTGATCGGGAGCCAATCAAACATCGGTCTCGGTGAGCTCCATCACGTGTAGCCTTCACCTCGATAAGGCTACCATCCTGCAAACACCTCGCTATACAGGCGGAGCTTAAATACAAAATCGGACAGAGCTTGATTCAACTTCAAGTCAGGTACCTACTCGACGCATTCCGACGTCTGCGACTTCGATCCTACCTATCATCAAAAGTATCACTTCTCTAGATCAAATCATTTCGTTCCTTCAACCCAGCTTGAGCCTCGAGTATATCTCGCAAACTTGCGCTGTACCGATCTCGCAAGCACTCAAGATCATCCAAAGAATACCGTGCAGAGGATCTAGTTATCGCAAGGCATTATGGCAGCGAGCAAGGTAAGCACTCGAATCGACCGTTCTATTCGAGCATATCCATTCTCTTTACAATCAAATGCTGACATATTGGACCTTAGAAATCCCGACGTGCTGGAAAGAGTCCGGCGCTGAAGAAGAGAAAGCTGAGAAGAGTGAGAGATGACAGACATTACAAGGTTCCCGGATTTGCTGCTTTTAGTGTAAGTCCTCCTCCTGCCTCACCCATCGCGTATATATTCTGACTTCGAACAGCCTCACAATGTTCCCATCAAGAAAGTGGGCAAAGGCAAAAGACCCAAGCTTGTCCCTTGCGAGGAGATCATTGAGCCTGAGAGTGGTATTCATGTTAGTGTCACCACCATCCAGAATGTCCATAACCCATACTGACACTTTCGAAGTCACTCGCGTGGGCTGCATCGATCGTTCCGCAAACAACTGGATTCTTGAAGCTCCCTTTCGAGGTTCGAGTTAAGATATACGAGCATGCCATCGAGGACTTCTCCTGTGGTGAAGATCCCATCGAGCCCAGAAAGAAAGGCGACAAATTCTGGAGTCCTGGCTGGGCCAACATCGCAGAGGGTAAGTCATACACACCACCGTCACAAACGCGCCACCCCAAATCAAATATCTAACAAGCATCCAGAAACAACCAAATTCTACCAGCTCTCCCGCCAAGTCTACGTCGACTTCGTCGGCAGCAGCCTCCTCTACAGATTCAAGCCCTTCTCCTTTGACAGTCCCACCCTCCTCCTCAACTACCTCTGCGTCATCAACCCCCTCCACAGAAACGCCATCCGCTCCATAACCCTCAACATCAACTTCCGTCCCACCTGCACCACTCTCCCCAACAAGGCATTTACCTGCCTCTCGAAATGCGAAGGCCTCGAGGACCTCAACATCCACATCCACGTCCCGCAGGATCTCTACCGCTTCGGGCCCATCTTCCATCGTCCAGCAAACTCGACTGTCAATCGCTCGACGTATGAGATTATCGATAAGAGAATCTTGCAGCGGATCAAGGACTGCGAGACCTTGAAGGGGATTACGGGATTGAAGAAGTTCGAGTTGGTGTTTGTGCTGCCTGATCGTATCTCGCCGTATTTCAATAGACACTTCCCGCATCATCATTTCTTTCAGCCAAAGCTGGAACCTTCGGAGTCGACGGTGGCGTTCTATGCTGAGATGAAGGAGATGATGGAGAATAGGAAGTAAGAGTCTGAAGAGTATGCATAGCGCGCTGTCTCTGAGATGCGTCTGGTTAGGATATGAGCTTTAGGCATTTTTTGTCTTTTAGATTTGGGTAGGACAGTGTAGGCGTTTGTTGACTTTGGAAGCGAGGATGAGTGGGGTGGACCAAGCACAAAATGGAATACTCAAGGACGTAGGCAAAGACTCTGTGACCCATTTCCCGATGCAATTGAGAACGATAAATAATGCATTACTTTCACTACCTATTCAAACGACGCATAACCAGCGAGCCCTTTCGCGTCGACCACACTACCCAATTGAGAACCTAACAAAACACCCCCTATGCAAAATGACGAGCAGACAGGCACAGGCAGGCAATAATGGTCGAGGTCAGGGCTGACCAAAACCACCTTACTAAAATACATTGTAATGATAAAGCAAGAACGCCCATTTTATCTGAAAGAAAACAATGTGAACCCCCAACCCGTCCAATGCATGCTTTGATTATCCACTTTCCAATTTTTGCGTCTCTTTTTGATTTCACGAGTTTAGTCGGTCTCCGCTATCCAAATTACAACCTCCCAATGCATGCCTTTACAGGCTCGTGTTCGTATCTAGATGTCGGAGTACTCATCGTAGCCGCCGTGATGTCCAGGGTATGCCTGGGTGCTAAGATGGCTTCCTTCCTTGCTGCCGTAGGCGTTCCATCCTGCATTTGATCTCTGTCTGCGATCTCTTTCAAACTCGCCCCATCTCTTCATGGTGATCTTAGAGCTATCGAATTCACCTTCATACTCAATGCCCGCTTTTTTCACCTTGCCCTCACCAGCTGTCTTACGAGTGTCACCCCAGGAGAAGTCGTCAAACTTCCAGAATGCGTAGACTGGGAGGACAAAATTCCAAATTGGTAGCGAGAGGAGATAGATCAACATCCAAATGACGTATGACCAGCGGTGGGCGGTGAGGACGATGAGAACTGCTGGAAGACCAAGAATCAAGGCGAGGAGGACCAGGGGAATGATTTGGATCGGTCCGATGATCGATACGATAACTGAAGTAGAAGTTAGTAAAGCGACTTTGATGCTGTAACGAAGTTACTTACCGACGTAAAGAGTGAACGCAATGGCAGCCGGTAGCACCAAAGTACCAATCAGTTCGATACCGACAACAAATTGCATACTGAAGCAGAAGGTACCGCAAAGATCCCTAACTAGAACAAGCTCCATGAGATTGTGGACTGTGCTGTTGATCCATCTACGTCTTTGGGACAAAAGGACGGAGAAGGTTTCAGGGACAGTAGTTTTGCAAACGGCCTGGGGAACGAAGACTTGCTTTCGTTTGGGGAATGTTCGAAGCATGAGCGTTGAAAGGTAACGATCTTCTCCTAGCAAAAGCAAGTTCTTCTTGTGCAGAGTATCAACGACGTTCTCCGAGTAGTGCTCGACAACATCGGGATTGGCGAGAATGGGTACCCAGTAATTTTGTCCACCCTTCGGTGCCTTGATTCGGTACATGCAGAAACATCCGGGAAGACAGGTGACACCACCGAAAACGGATTCGAAAGATTTGGACAGATGATGCGAAATGAAGTACTCGAACACCTGAATAGCTGATACCCAAGAAGCTCGTTTGTTGGCAATCTTCGTCTCACCGCAAAGACCCATAATTTCAGGATCTTTGACCATGGCAGAGACCATGTGCGTCAAGCTGTCGGGGAAAACCTTCGTATCGGCGTCAACCATGAGAACAGTCTCGTAGAAGTCAGGAGAGATTCCAGTGACTTTCCACAACCCGTTGAACATCTCAAATTCAAGCTCGGTCATTCGCTCGTCGAACATGACTTTCTGCAAAAAGGACATCAAGATGATCTGACTGTCACGCTTGCCCCTGTTTCCTGGTTTGCTCTTCGTGGCTTCGTCGGGTGTGCCACATTTGACAATGCACATCATGGGTACCCGCTGTTGCCGTTCCACGGGAATCGAGGAATTCAGCCCATAGTCGTAGAATCCAGAGTATACCTTGGCCATGTTGTGTCTCTTGGCTCCACTAGAGACCGCGACATACGAGAATGCTGGAACCTCATCCGGAAGAATCGAGTGGTCCTTCATCATGCTAAGTACGATGTCTGGGGTTGACATTGTCTCTCCTTTACCCTTGATAATACCATCACAAACAACGAGAATCGTCTTGTGGCTGTTGGGATAATCGGTCATGGCAACAGAGTCTAAGGTTGTTCGGATACCAAGCTCTCCTTCGGAATATGCAGTTACGAGACAAATTGCATGGGCGAGAGGATAACCGAATGGCTGCCAATCAGCTGGAGGTTGAGGTACGACAGACTCGTGAATGAAGCCAGCAGGTCCAGGGCCTTCGAAATCGGTTGTGGAGCCGCTGAATCCATTCTCGGAGCGTAAGAAGCTCGTTCGACTGTTGTTCTGCTGATGCTTGAAGACTGGGTTGGGCGCAAGGAGAGCAGCGGTAGACGTTTGACTTGCCATGGTTGTAGGTTGAGGACGGCCAACTCGAGAAAGTCTGTTCTCTGCAGCATATGGACTGGTGAAGCGAGAAGTTGTCGGAAGGAAGGCGCTTCCTCTCTTGCTCGTTCGGTCAGATCCAACCACAGTGCTTCCAATGTCGCCAGGAATTCTAGGAGGAGCGCGGTAGATATCGTTTGACCAATCCTCGATTTGCTTAGCCCGCTTCTTCTTGTTCGATGATTGCGATGTCTTGGAAGCCGCGAATTTTCTGCTGAAGAACCATTGGAAAAGAAGTGCCAGAAGGAATTTTGACACAACAATGGACAAGATGAAGACCAATGAGACGTAGAGAACGACTTTGGACGCAATGCATCCGACTGTCTCAGTATCCACAGTCCCAACCTTGATGATCTGCTCCAAACACTGAGCGATATGCTTGTCTCTCTTGCCCTGGAAGGCATGCGTGACATCTCTTCCGTGAACGGCAGCGTTGTATGATGATGTGCGATCACTGAGTCTAGCAAATTCGGTTGGCACCGTGACCTCTGTTCCGTTGAACCATTTGAGAAGATCGAGATCCAAAACGTTCCCGGAGTATACCATCAAGTTCCTCGAGACATTCTTGATGTCGTCCCAGTTGAAGTAAACGTCCCCAGCACTCCTGAGGCCGTAAAAGGCGTCGCGGCCAACAGATGAGGTGTGACAAGCATATCCGAGATAATAAGGAATAGTCTTGTTTACTGGACTTGAGCCATCCTGATTGAAGGTCGTGCATGGGAAATACCAGGCCAAATCCTTGTCGGAGTTTGTTGGTACGTCTGAGTCCGGGCTCAGTGTGATGAGGTCCTTGCATTTTCCATTCACGTTCTGGAAGAGAAAACTGCCATCCTGGCCTCCGTGCTTTTCTGGGAGATCGTATAGAACGTTTGCGTTCGCTGTGACACCTCTAGCTATGGGATGCTTCGATCTGGAGAGATCGTATGCCTTTCCGTGGAAAATCATGTATCCGGTATCAACATGATTGACACGCAATCGAAGTCCCGGATTGCCGCAAACAGTTGCAGTGAAGCCAAAGGTAAGGAAGCCGACACAGCCCATGATGAACAGAATGATGCTGATCAATCCCATCTTTTCTCTCCAAGCTCTTTGCTGCTCTTTTGCCGGCATTCCGAAGCACTTCATGCAAAATGCAGGACACCAAAAGGTAACAATCGCGCAGTAAACGTTCCACAAACTCGGCGGTTTGACTGCATCCAGTTGCTTTTGCAGCTCTTTCTCCTCCTTCGTCAATTTTCGTGTCCTTTCTCTCTTCAGCTTTGTCCTAGTCCGAGGTACAGCCTTTTCTATAGAATCTAGATCCGTAGGTCCTGCACCATGACCGCGTCTGCTCTTCTTCGCAGGTGGCGAGATATCAGAGTCCACATCTCCAGAGCTTCTCAAGCCAGAAGTTTCCGTCGCCGCGACTTCTGTCTCCTCCAGGTCCTCAATGATCGGATCATTGCCTGTCGACGAAGGCAGGACATTCATGTTAGCCGCATGCTGTCTATAATGGTAGTTCGGATGATTCTGATCGATTCGGTTTCTCTCTGGTCGAATCAAACTCCTTTTCCGCCCAAGTTCCTGGCCAGGCGTTCCTGAGCGAAGTGGCTGTTCCAGGGGATCTGTTGAAATCGTGGGCGTCAAGGGTGCTGTGGTATGGGTTTCCGCGAAAGAAGATTTCGAGGGATCGCGCACATGCCTCGACGGGGATGTTGGGCCTGCGTGGCCTTGAAAATATCCTGTCTCTTCATCTTGTGGTTGGTGTCGTCGCGAGGGCGAGTTCTGGTATGTGGATCTCTGCTCTTGTCTGGGAGACTCTGGTGCATTAGGCGTCGCCATTCTTCTGCAGAGAAATTATGTCAGTAATTGTTCAGAGTAACGCTTACCAGCCATAATTACTTCAGTCTCCCCATGTTTGATGATGATTGTGGCAGTGTTTGGACAACGCTAGATTGTTGTTTTGGTAGAGAATAACAACACGCCAGGTGTTGACGGAACACAACAAGAGGGTAGGAGAGTAAGAATTCACAAGGCTGTAAATCGAACGTACATTGATATTGATAGAAGCCGGTAGTGAAAAGGAAGGACTGTTGGTTGATTGTCGATATACCACTCACCCCTGGCAATATGTTGAAGCGGGGATTGGTTCCTTGGTCGACGAGATCAAGGCAGTGCCTCCTTCCAGAATCCCTCAAGCTGCTGAAGCGGCGTTGCTACTGTGCCAGAATCCAGAAGACCGTCGAATTGAGAGCGATGGCGATGAAAGGATGGAAGGCTTCTGACTATATTTCCGACAGGATTCGTCGTCGTCGTTGCACTACAAAGAACGAGGGTGAGAATGGTCGGGTTTCGAATTAAGGGAGAGCGACCGTACGGCAAGAATCTGCCTATAAACGAATGTGAGGCGTCGACGCCGACGATGAAGAGGAGCGAAAGAAGCTCTCGTCGCCGGAAACGAAAGAGACGCCTGGATTTGTGATTGGGATTGACCTCGTTGTGCAGAAGAACTGGCATAAAATTGTGAGCTCGTCTTCCATTCTCCCCTTCGTCTCGTCGAGATTTGAGGTGGGACCACCCCTGGAGCCAACGCCAACGCCAGCGGCGATGTTTTGCTCGCTTCGCCGCTGCACCATGCACAAAAGGGCAAGGATCAGAAAATGCTAAAAATACGCCAGCATGCTGCAAGTGTGCTCGTTGCTCAGGAGATGCTGCTAACCGGACTTTTGGTGCCTCGCTGACTACACCAGAACAAGCCGGAATTTACAGTTCTAAGAGGCTTTTACGAGGTCGCGATGGATACCGGATGATGGCGAGGTTGCATGGCATGGTAACAACCTACCGACGAGCGCCACCGTGATGCGGCGAAAGATCTCCTGTGCCGTACGGAATCCGGATGAAGCTTGTCAAGCTGTCTGCGGAAAATAGTCCTTTGTACCTCGTACCGCTTCCAAAGTCCTTGCATTCGTATGGAACCTCGGAAGAAGATGTCATTTGGATCGATATGCAGGCTCTTGTGAATGGTCAGTCAGCTGAATACGAGGCCGCGGAGTGAGGCGCCTGGTGTCTCAGCAGTGGCGTCGAGGGCTGTGGGGTCAAATCGATTTATTGTGGCCGTCCACAACCCCGCCAGGTCTTTGTGAATTCGAAGATCGAGAGGCAGTTGCTCCATGGCCCCATTCAAGGTTATCGTGGTTATCAGCACGGGAGATGTGCTCAAACTTTGATAGCTATCGTCGTCACTGTCGATGATGTTTAAACTTAAATTCCCGGCAACTCAGTACTGTGGGCAAAAGCTTTATCCCGATGCAGTGATCCACGATCCCCGGTTTCAGGAACTACAGCCTGAGAGCTTTACATGGGGAAGTGTAACAGCTTCAGAGGCTTTCAACATGCCATTACTCTGCTTTCATGGTGATGAGAGGAGAACATGACTGGCTTTGTGTTTCCAAGAGCTGTGATGACGAACATGAAGCCCGGATGATGAAGCTTCCATGAGCGACCCCTCCCCCCACCTGCAGATGCACCATGGAAACATCTCAAGTCCCTGTCTTGGCATCGTTGATGGCGAACCTTCGATATCTGATCTCGTATGATAGAAAAGACAAGACTTTTGCCGCGAACTCTAAACATTTTCTGTCTTGATAACTTAGTTGCCAGTAGGCCCGATGTCGGAACGAGGCGAGTAGTTCCTCCAAACCCGTGGGACGGTGGCGGAGTAGGTCCTACATAGAAGCTCTCGTCAAGCCCGAATATTTTGTGAATCAAGTCTGCCTTACTACCGTGACCCTCTACTCTTGCGCCTGGTCTGATGTGCAAATACCCAGAAAACTCGGGTTCAGAAGTCCCTTTCCTGGTGTCCGTGGTTTGAAAATTGTCTTGCAACATACAGGACAAATTCATGATACAGAGGCAACAGGCAAAGTAACATTTTGGACTGGGGACATCTAAAGCAGATTTAATTGTGACTTTGTCATGGGAGAGCGGATCCTCTCGTATGAAATTCCAAGCTCCAACAAGAGAGAGATCGACAACCAAGCGGCGCCCATTTTCACTCTCCAAGAGTACGAGGTATTGGCACCTTGGCATAGAGCTCCAACTGTAAGGAATGAGGATGGGGAGAAGGGAGTGAACAATGAAAAATGGGATTGATCTTGTGGATACGGTAATTGGAAATATCGACAAACAGATGTGAGATAGCAAAACACTTTTATGTATTTACTGTACCTACCGAGCCGGTGCTTTGGGGACGGAGCAGTAAGCTGCAAGAGCGGCTCCAACCCAAATTACTTACAAGTACTGACTACTGCAGCCGCCGGCGACCCGACGATGGTGACATTAGAATTGGATCTAACAGCCCCCAGGTAATTTCTAAGACGCGCCGCTAGCTGTGAAAATAAGGAATTGGAATTCGAGGGAGACTTCAAGGAGTCCTATTTGGGCAAAGGGGCTTGTTGAAATGTGAATATGACCAGCCGCGACTTCCCAATTGGGATTCTGTGTCAACATCCCAATTGTAGGTAACTTGTACTTGTACGGAGGTACAGCGCTGGAGTACCAAATCTTAATTCCAAGCACAACCAAGAACTAGATCCCATCCCTCGTCTTGTTGAAACATATCCAAGTCCTTTCACTTGTCCATCTCTTCGAAGTCATCACCACATCAACAGAACCAACACTTTTGACGCCTCTTTGCATAAGGTCCTGTCTTGCTCGCAGGAACCGGAGAACCTTGTTCAAACGCGCTGTCGACGCCGAAACTTGTTCCCAGTTTATATCTCCTGGGTCCGATCCACTGCCCGCCCGCAATCAACCTTAAAGCTTCTTCGTCTTTGCGCTCGGAGATTATATTGTCTCTTGATCATTTCCAAACTGCGGGAGGACGGCATATCGTCCTAGAAATCACCAGTTCACCACCGCAAAACTCTCCCACCCCTGAGGCTTCTCGAAATTGGATAGAAGGCCGGACAGTTTCCCCGCAGGTTTCACACCTCTTCATTTGGGCAGAGCAGGCCCAGCATCCGGCGGCCCAGTGTTGGATGCTGCAGCAGGGGGACGAACGTTCTTGGTGGCTGCTGCAAACACAGGCATAAACCTACTGTAAGCACCGTGTTACAGGGTCCCGTCTGATTCCAAAAGACGATCTGACGTGCGCATGTCTTGGGGATGAGTAGGCACGGTAGGAACGCCAAACGGACGGATACAGACAGGCAGGCCTTGCTTGCTGCACTTGCATTCTCCTCGACTCGAATCTCTCGCCTGCATTCCAGACACGATCCAAGAAACCTGCGTACGCGTTTTCTTATCTCCAACAAGAAGCTAGTGAAAAATATATCGTGAACCGCAGTCAACCCTCACCTCACCTTACTACAAGTCTATAACAAGCAATCGCCGCCACCCGCGGCTCGTGTTGCCGATAAAGATCAAAGGAGGTCAAGTCAAGTCAAGCCTGAGTACTGTTTTCGTATTCGCGGCGTCATAACCAAGCAAGCAGGCGAGCCCGAACAGACAGGCTTCACTGCCGCAGGTACAAATCGACAGGGTCCTGCACAAGGGTCGATCGCTAACACGTTAGCTACGTGAAACAGTGCTATTCGCCGTCCACTGGCACCAGCACCAGCACCAGCTAGCCGTGTAGAGTATTTCTCTGAACTGCTCCTGGTGCTCCTTATTTAATTGTTCAAGGGGGTTTCAGGACTTACGCAGGCAGCCTGTCGCCATTCTCAACACCGGATTATTGTCTCTACCATTCGCTTCAGAGTCCGAGGAGATTGAAAGTCGATCAGCCAGTCGCCAACATTTTGACGCTCACCACTGCGGATTTCGGTAAGGCTAAGACATGTTCCTTCAGGATTAGACGATGGCATCATATTTCCACCGTGGCCTCCGAAATCTCTTTCTGACTCTTACTAATTTACTTTCACCTGACAGGTCTCTCGGATACCCTCTCACCCTTTGCAGATCAACGCTCTTTGACTCGTTATAGACAATTTTCCTGTACTCAAGGATCCTTTCTGCAAGGCTACCCCACCAGTCCCACCATCGATCAACTTCAGGACGGCGGAGTGACAGAGGCCCCCTCGCCCGAGACGACCATTTCGCAGAATTGCAATAGAGGCTTGGAGGAATTGTATACCTAATAATCTGGGGCTACTCCAGTATATACAATGGCATCACAAAATTCTCCTGCATCACCGCCTCGAAAACCTTTACCGGCAGGGTCTCCGCCCAGACTCGTGGACAACGGCGACTTCAAAGAGAACGGTGGCAGCCCAAATCGAAAGCCTCTACCGACTATTCCCATACCGGCGTCAGGACGGATACAAGGAGCACCGATGTCACCAGTCAAAGTCAATGTACAGCGGGAGGATTGGCCGCCTCGGGCATCTGCAGCAACCATCGAGGATGGAAACGGGGACTTCTCACAAGAGTCTGAACAGGACAGTTCTGCACAGTTCGAACGTGCAGAGTCCCGGATGCCGGTGATGCAAGATATACCATTTCGCCCAAGCTACAACACATCAAGGGGTGAGCAAATACAACAGCCACAAACCGCGGTGATCTCGTCAGGAGCAAGTTCAAGTTCTAGGACCCCTTCAGACGAATCGCGAAGACGTGGTGGTGGATACCCAGACATTGATGAAAATGGTAATGAGGTGGAAATTCAACCAGTTCCTCGGCTTCAATACCACCATCAATCGCACACTTCAGAAGGCGGAAATCGTCAAAGGGGACCGTACAGTCCATATGGTCCGTCCAATGACCTTGTTGACGTCGGACAGTCAATCAATCGCCATTTGACACCAACTTCACAAGTTGGGAGACGTACGCCTCTTCAGCGACCAATCTCTGCGTACTCCGATATGGGACCTCGAGGTCGTTCGCCTGGGTTACCTGGATCTCCTAGTTGGGGAGGACGTGCCCCATCAGCACATTCTGGGCGATCCAATGATGGCAGACCTCTTTCATATGTCGACCTAGCCAATATATCATACCCGCAGGCTCCTCCACCGCCGATATCTATGGACAACTCCCAGTTGCGCTCAGTCGTTGGGACGAATGCCTCTCTGTTGAGCATGGCGAAGACATTAGAGATGTATAGACAGAACGTGAAGAAACTCAACGATGCTGAGACCCAATATGCTTTTGCCATTTTCCTCATTCAAGCTGCCCAGGAATCAGGTCTAGGCCAAGAAGGAGATGCCTCGCCTCGGAAAACAAGTCCAAAACCAGGAAACCGTGATCTCGAAAGCCCTTATATCGAGAAGGCACAAGCATCTCCTCAAGAGCTCCTGGCCGAAGCCAAACACATGTTGCAAAAGTTGTCAGATCGGAGTTACCCATTCGCACAATACTATCTCGCTGATGGGTACGCTTCGGGGCTATTTAGCAAGGGAAAGGAGGATTACGGGACAGCATTTCCCCTGTTCGTGGCCGCAAGCAAGCATGGTCATGCCGAATCTGGATATCGCGCTGCTTTATGTTACGAATTTGGTTGGGGTTGCAGGAAAGACCCAGCCAAAGCTGTGCAGTTTTACAGACAGTCGGCGTCGAAGAATCACCCTGGCGCAATGACTCGTCTGGGGCGGGCTTGTTTGTCTGGGGACCTTGGCATGAACAAGTATCGAGAAGGTTTGAAATGGCTTAAGCGAGCAACGGAATCGGCAGATTTGCAGTATAACGCAGCACCTTACCATCTTGGCCTTTTGTACGAAACTGGGTACGGGGACGACATATTTCAAGACGAGGTATACGCCGCTCAGCTATTCACACAAGCAGCAGACCTCGGACATGCTGAGGCTTGCTACCGGCTGGGAGATGCTTATGAGCATGGAAAGCTCTCATGCCCACGAGATCCAGCTTTGAGTGTGCATTTCTACACTGGAGCAGCACAAAAGGGCCACCCAGCTGCGATGATGGCTCTGTGTGCCTGGTATATGGTTGGCGCAGAACCCGTCCTCGACAAAGACGAGAACGAGGCATACGAATGGGCGCGCCAAGCGGCAGAGTGCGGTATATACCCTAAATTGTTACTTTTCCATACCACTATGTACTAATGAATGATACAGGTCTGACCAAAGCCGAGTATGCCGTGGGATATTTCACCGAGATGGGCATCGGTACTCGACGCGACCCCCTTGAGGCCAACGTATGGTACGTGAAAGCAGCCGACTCAGGCGACGAGCGAGCCAAGCACAGACTCGCTGCTATCCGCGCAGCTGCCAGCGGAGGTACACCGATGGAAGTTGCGCCACCAAGGAACGGAACCAAGGTGAAGAAGAGTAACAGCGGCAACGAAAAGACAGGCCAGAACGAGAAGGATTGTGTGGTTATGTGATTTGAATGATTTTGACGTGGACATGACATGACATATCAGAAGGAACTTTATCTTGACGTGGTTGTTGCTTGCTTTGGTGCAAAGAGGCAGGAACAGAGTCTAGAGAAGATGGAGCGGGGAAGAACAGTAAAGTCAGAAGCCATAAACTTTTGAACTTACTGAAACTCTTTCTCCCTTCCTTGTCTTCTCTTGCTTCACTTCCCAGAACCTTGAACTTGCGGCTACAGCGAGGAATAAGACTAAGGTTCAACGGTGGTAATCTAATTGTATATAAGCATAAGGGGGTTTTCTGTTCATCTGTCTTCTCAACTTTGTCTGGCTCTTCGAAATTGTATGCATGCATTGCTGGGGGGCGTTCATTCATTTCTGGGGCATCTTTGTTACCTCGAAGTCGTTTGCTTTTCATCTTTTCTTTATGCATGTTGGGATGGATGGAAGGGGTTAGCATTCTGAGGGAGGAGAGTCTGGCTTTGGTGCATTTCTTGGTTAGTGGTCGCTGGAAGGATTTTGGGGGGAAGGGGAAGGGTTCAAGCATGCATGCATACATTATACAACGTTCTTGAGAACGCTTACGGTCAGCGAGAGAGAGACAGGGGAGAGAGATCGAGTTTGATGAAATACCAATACCTAATATATTGCATTTCAATTCACACAAGTTCACCCATGTTCAAGTGAAAACACGATGTATCTAGTTCATGACTTTGTAATTCCGCTGCAGCTATGAAGGAAGAATGCAAGGTAAGTTCTGTTTACCCGCCTGGCACCTCTGCGATGAATGGATAGGTACTAGCGAAGCAGTAAAGCAAAGTGCCCAGGCAATTTCGTGACATTAAAAAGAAGAAGAATAGGATAGAGACCCAGCCGCCGAGCGCCCAACGCTTATGCCCACCGTCCGTCCATACCCGGAAACGCCAACCATGCAAAAAACTGAAGTCGTGTCGTAACCGCCATGCTTCCAGGGCCGCCCATAAACGTACCAGGCAATGTTGTACAACGCGTAGAGGACATGGAGAATGCAATTCGTAATTTCGTTATTCGATATCCGGGATCAATGCACCAGGCTTGCGTGGGTCGAACCAGGCGACTTTGCGATCGTCGCTGCCTTGGCCGCCGACAGTAACCCAGACGTGCTTGTAGGGGATCTTGACATTGATGAGCTCTCGGCTTCCAGTCCATCGCAGACGCCCTTCGATTGACGTGTCGCTGAGACCAATGCCGCCGTTAGTCGTCCATTCGTTGACAACCTGTTTGATAAACTCAATTTTCTTGCGGAAATCGTTCGCTTGAGGAATGCCCTGGATCATAGGGTCAATCTCTGGCCGCTTTCGAGTAGTCGATTTGCCAGCGCGGGTGGGTTTGCTCATGAAGTTGAGTAGTGTTTGTAGAGGGTAAGAGAGAACTCGACGATCATCCAACGCCGATGCAGAAATGGTGCCTTTGACAGAAAGGTCACGAGCAGCTTCGAGTGGGAGGTGATAGAGATCACACCATGTGCCATCAGCAGAGAGGATAACCTTCGTGTGGTCTGGGAAGTTGAACTAGAAAGAATTAGCAAAAGTGCTTGGTCAGGGGACTGAGGACCTACTTGAAAATGTCCGTCACAGAACAGCCAACAGCCAACATCTCCAAAACGCTGATAGAACGTCACGACATTCCCAGGCGCAACATTGTCGGTTGAGCGGTCTGGGGATGATCTGGACAATACCTCATCGTATGGGTAGTCCTGGTCCCTGCCAAACGCAGTCATATAGTTCGCGAACTTCTTCCATAGGACAATTTTCTCCCGCTTTCTGGTATCCCATTCATCCCGTCCTCGGGTGAGCCTGGCAGCTTCGCCATCCTCACTGACCGGCACTTTGAAGTTTTGGGGGCTGACCTTTCCGCGGAAAATTCCTTTTTCTGCTCTATTCTCATAGAACTCGATATTGGGTCCGGAAACGGGCACAATCTGGTGTCTATCAGTGTATGCCTGATTGTTTCTGTTCTGTAGATGTCTCTCGGCATCTCTGATCACGACACATGTTGGTGGTATATAACCTTTGTTTGGATCATCTGGGTAAGCGGGGGTTGCCTTGAATATGCAACCAACACTGCCGTTGCTCAAGATATAGCCCAATCCAAACTTGTTCGTGTAATCGACCCACTTGACCACAATCGTGGGAGTTTTCCGGGCATCTGTCTTGCTCTCCAAAGCAATGGTCCTACTGTTGAGGGCGCGCTCCAATTCGGCCTGAAAGCGTTTAAGTCCCTCTAAGATATGATCCGGTGCTGTGTTTGGCAAAGCTTCTAGCTTTTCTCGCGGGTTGAAAAGCGATGCGTTGACGTTCAAAGATATAGTAGGTGCGTCTACATCGGTCGACTTCCTCTCAGCCTCCGCCTTATTCAATTGATTGACAAGGTCTGCTGCCAATCGATCCTCCACATCAACAACCTTTTCTGGTTCAGCAGGCTCGACCTTTCGCGGTCTACCTCTAGGATTGATGGTCAGAACAGGACGTGAGGAACTTTCTTGTGCGGGCTGGCGAGACTTGACAAGACGTGAAGCTGCACCAGCCATAGTTGCTTGAGGTCTGGCTCGTTGTTGTGCTGCAAAGCTTTGAGTTGATGGCTTAATGGGAACAACGGGTTGTTCGTTGGGCTTCGACTTCACGGGGGAAAGTATCTTATCGAAGACGATTTGAGCCTTCAAGGCCCCTTCAGCTTGTTCTGATAATAGCTTTGCTTCATCTTCAAGGACTTCATGGAATGGTCGATAAACGATGTCCTCGGGCAGTGGCACTGCGGGTGTCAGACCAGCTTTCTCCTCATCAGCCACTTCTCGATATGTGCTTGTATGCTGTTTTGATTTGGCATTCCAGGGCCCAACATCGCACTTCATGCACAACTTCTTCAAATTTCTGGTATAGAGGTTTGTTCTACCACCTCGCATGCCGACTGATAGGAACTGGTTGGGTTCTGGGTGTCTCTCACGAAGAGATGGAGTCATTTCTTCGGATTGTGGTACCCAACCACAAATGAAGAATGGATGCTGCACAATGGTGTCTGGGTCAGGTCTCTTCTCAGGCGATTGCAGCAGTTCGGTGACAAGATTCTTGGTCTCTTCAGAGATGAAATTCTCCGAAGTGTCCAGCTTTGGCCAGTCATACTCTCGCTCTCGAGCTCTGCGGTAAATCTCGTCTGCTGTTGCTGATTGAAAGGGCGGCTTTCCAGTAAGCATTGCAAAAATGATGATCCCCAGACTCCAGATATCCACAGCATGGTCGTGACCACCCTTGTCCTTGGATAAGATCTCGGGAGCAATGTAGTTGGGAGTGCCACATAGTGTTGTGCGTCGACACGCCTGCCAATCCTTACCAGACATAAGAAGAGCTGCCAAGCCAAAGTCACCAACTTTTACATTCATATCTTTGTCCAGGAAGATGTTTCCCATCTTGAGATCCCGGTGGATAATGCCTTTGGCGTGCATGTACTTGATCGCGCCAGCCATTTGGACCGTCCAAAATCGTACCTCTGGCTCGGTAATGTATTTTCGTTTCTTGACCATGTCCATCAGAGATCCATTGGGACAAAGCTCCAAAACGATGTATGTGCACTTTTCGTAAGAGAATGCTCTATGAAATTGGACGATATTCGCGTGGTTCATCTTGGAATGAATTTGGAGTTCTGTCTGGAACTTCTGCTCCATCTTCTTCTGTGGCATGTGGCTCTTGACAATCTTCAGGGCGTATCTCTTCTTCGTTCCAACGAGTTGTCCATCGTAGCAGATTGCGAATCCTCCCTTGCCCAAGCATTTGCCTGTTTTGTAAACAGCGCCATTAGGACGATCGGAACCTACGCCGCGATACAGTCAGCTAAACTTGCCGCTTCACATTGTCCAGACATATTCAGGGACATTTGGGAGAATTGTGGCCCTTACTTGGCGGTTCCCGAACCTCTTCTGGTGGAGGAGGTGGGTGATCCTTCTCCTTGTTATTCGCCAACTTGGCCGGTGCTTGCTTTGACTTTAGTGCAGCTTGTTTGACCCTAATATGGGCATTTGTATCGCGGGGTGAGAGAGCCTCCATATCGATGCCTTCCGGGTATATGCACCTGTAGTGGTATCAGCAATGTCATAAGTTCAACACAGGACATTGAAACCCACTCCCAAGCTAGATAAGGCAGGGCTTTCTCGAAGAGAATATCGGTGGATTGGTGGTAGGTGCACCCGTCAATTTCAATGTCCTCAAATGGATTCAGGAATTGAAAACTGATTCGGCTGAGGTCCCGGACAGCTCGTTCTTCGCCAGGATCGTGGCAGCAGTAGATCTGGATAGCGCGATAGTTAGTAAAGAATGTCAATTTGTGAGGTCCGGGTGCGCGTTCGCAGTCCCTGGGCACAGCAAGCGTTTGGCAAAGAACACGCCCTATGATGTCGTAAATCTGTCTTGGACATTCGGATCCCCATCTTTGGAGTCGAATATAGAGTAATTGATCCGTCCAAAGATAAGGCTTTCGAATGAAAACGCCCGGTTGCAGTGGTAGGGCTTCTGCCAAATCTTCGATTCTGCGCCGTCGCTGAAGTTCTCGGACAATTTGAGGACATATGCCACCTCCCTTAGATATCCAATTATCCGGTGCGCCGAACGTAGCCTCCATTTGAAGCTCTTGCGGTGCGGTACGAGGGTCATAAGAGACTGGCTTACTGTTTATACTGCGATGAGTAGAATTCCTTGAAGAGTTGGATAGAGTGAATTATCTGCGGCGCAAAAGTCGTGAATTGCCGTTCGACATTGGAGAAGGGTGAAGGGCGTCGTGGTATTGTCGTCGTCGATCGTCTGTTGGGTGTTGAGGTCCTCGATATTTGATTTGCACAATCAGCTCTTTCCCTGACAGTGATCGGTAAATAAGCTAGACGTGGGTTCAGCGTCGGCATGGCAACCACGACCGCGAATGCTGACCTAAGGATTTAACGAACCCCCAATTCTCACAGCCCTCAGTTGCCTGAACTCAACGAAGTTGAGCAATCCTGCGGAAAATGTCGATATTTGGACAATGGGCTTGAAATACATTCGCAGGACGATTGAATCCGCAAGTCGATGAAACAGCTGCGCGCAAGAACGACTTCAGAGTGTCGAGCCAAGAGTCTTGGATGGTAGCCTTCCCTCGAGCAGCATGGTCCCTCTCCCCCTCTTTAAGCTCGGAGCTCTGTTCGTGAGGCAGATCTCGAAATATGGCGCCGTAAGTTTGCGAATAGAGGACCAAGATGACATGAAGGATGAAGGCTAATTGGTCACAGAATTATATAAAGTCGCAAGCCCATGACCATCCGAAATTCCGAACATACGCAGCACGATATGGACAGACTATTCACCAGATCAATATGCGGATGACAGTCAAGCTGCTCAAAGACTCAGCAGCAGAGAAACGAGCCAAAGAAAAAGCAGAAGCTCCCACGGTCAAGACGGAAGAGCAGACGCGGCACGACGAGGAACAAAAGGAGAAGAATGCACAGAAGGAGAAGACAGCAAGCCAAGACGCATCGAAGAGCGTATGGAAGCGGAAGTTCAGACCCTTGCCGGAGGCCAAAGCCGTAGACCTGTTCGCAGATGTCATTGGAGATGCCTTTGTTCTTCTCGTTGCTGGTGGGTTGATCATTTACGAATATGTCAGGTCGAGGGGGAAACCGGACGCCAATGCGGAGAAGATTGCCGAGCTGCATTCAAAGCTGGACGCATTGGATGCTCGGGAGAAGCAGCTTGAAGAGGCAGAAAAGGAGCAGCAGACTCGGGTCGAGACTCTGGAGCAGGCAATTGAGGAGATGAGAAAAGCAAGCAGTAAGAAGAAGGCCTCGTCGTTTTCTCGATCGTAAAGCAATGGGAGCCCATCTGGATGGCTGTATCAAGGCAACGATGGAGTATTTCAGGTTGGAGAATGGCGCATGGCCGTTTCAACATGATCGTTTGTAAGATCAATTGGGTAGACCAGCCACCATGCTGTTGGCCTTGTAAACAGGATATTGCGGTAAGGTTCAAAGTCATTTTTCTAGCCGCTTGTACAAGTCAATTCTACATAGAAGAAAATCTCCAACATCATGTTATTTTGTATTACTCGCATGGCGCGGTAACATTGTTTTGTTCTGTGTGTTTGGTATCCCCAAAGTGCTCAGTGGGAGCCTAATCTTGCCCTGGCTCTATCCTTCCCAATCGGGCTTTCTAAGTCCTTTGCTCTCCCGCTCCAGTAGCAACATCTACCTCACCACACTCTCCACAACTTCAGTCCACGGCACGGTGGAAGGGTTCAGAGGATAAGCAGACCACTTCACAACACTGGAACCGTATTTATCCTCCTCAGTATGTTCTGCACCTCTCTTCGAAAGCGTCCCGAATGGGCAAATGTTCCCAGCACGCTCCTCAATTCACAACAGCCACGATGGGGAGGTATGTCTCTTTACTAATCCACTTCTCCCAACGATCAAGCTAAGGCTAGTCAGAACAGTCTCTCACAACCCATGATCTGGCCGTTCCGATTCCGAACCGTGATGGCTCTCTCGACACCTTCCTCTTTCTCGCCCTATCTCCTTCTGATACCCAGCCTCCAGCCTCAGCAATTGCACGTATACAACATCTTTACCACCATAACGGCGGCAGAAATGTAGGTATCGTCTTCTTGTTGAATGGGAAGACACCGAAGGGCAATGGAACGATAGCTTTGATGAATTTACAAGTCAGGTGGGTGTCTTATTACCCTCTCCGAAGTCTGTACATCGAGAATCAGCCCAACTGACTATAGCTAGCCTTCTTCCAAATCTTGAAATGCCCATTGTCCCCCTGTTCTCCCTCTCCACCCTCCAGAAGACGCTCTCCGACTTCCAATACCAATTGGTCCAGAAGCGCCGCTCCGCAGCACCTTCTCCTGTCCAACCAGCTATCTCTCTTTTACCTTACTGTACCAATAATCCACCACTTCCAGAACATGCTCGGAATGTTATCAGTGACATTTGTCACAGCATGGCAGATGTTGCTCGTGCTGCTACGACCGCGGATGGACAGCTGGGTTTGAAGGACTGGCTTGACACGACAGTGCCGGGTGCCGCGCAGGATATCATTGATTTTTGGGACGAGGAGATAATTGTCTATTGAGGGTCTTGCAGCTCGCAAGACGGTTTCAGCATAGCTTGCAGGTTCGGGACAATCTCTCTAGTCTCTAGTCTTTGAGCTTTCCCACTTGCTTAGTGCTTGAAGATTGCTTCTAAGTCTAAATTGCTAGCATGGGTACCGGAACTACAGGTACAGCTTTCCTGTAAGCCATGTCTCTAGCTCTCCCTTAATTGCTATACTTCTACATGAGCACAATCAAATACATGGCCAGGCTACGGGACGGGACGATCCTCCTGCCACTTACAGCACTGACAGCCACTATGCATTGCATACGGTACCATACTGAGGGAAAATAAAATACAACACATTCCACACTTCTCAATATGGCTATGGATACGAATCTCCATCACATTCGAGCGCATTCGAAGTCGGGTGTCAAAAAGCAAATGATGCCTCAAATTACCTGATGCCCACCAACGACCCCTCCGAATCCACTTCCCCACCAACCCTGTGCTGGAAATATGACGTACGAAACCTATGGGCCCACGAGCCTCACATCCCGAAACAGGGCTCGGTTGAGGTTCAGGGCAATAATCAGGCACAAGGCAGATCCATCCATCCAGGAATGGACAAATGAATCAAATGACTTATCCTTGCCAAGGAAGACAGATGTCTGAACGTGACACACGTTGGAGGAAAAGGAAGGGAAGGGAAAGGATCATGAAAGCAACTCGCCCTCACCCCACAATTGCCCCGCCCTGCCCTGTCCTGTCGCGTGAGAGAGCAACCCTGTCCTCCCATGACGTAGCTTCCGAAGTGAGCTAGAGCACGCCAGGAACCTCATTCATTCGATCGATCAGCTCACTGCTCTGCGTGCCCAGGTGCTTAAGGGAAAGGGCTGGGCTGATCTGATCCGACAGCTACAAAACCACATTCCTTCCCCTCCATTTCAACCTCTTCCTTCTTCATACAAACCAAAGAACTTCAAACCACAGCACTTCTACAATCAACAACTCTTGAGATCTTTCTACAGTACCGATCTCAACTTAGCACATACAAAACAAACACCACCACCAATCCAAACACCCCAAACCTCAGCAAATATGGTTCGCGGAGAAGCTTCAATCGTCAAGTGCCACTACAAGGGCAAGACCGAGGACTTCGTCATCTTCGTCGACGACGTCGAGTCCGCCGAGAAGTGGAAGACCGACAAGAGCATTCCCCTCGCTCAGGTCGTCAGCTCCTTCAAGGTGTTCGTCAGCAAGTATGTTGTCCATCTCGTTTCTGTTTTGTTTGTTTTCTTCTGCTCGACTCGTGTTCCAAATTACCCCTCACTTGGTGTGCAGGACCAGTGTTATCCACCCATTTACCCCACCACACCATTACAGCAGTGCAAGAATCACTTTACTTCACTTCCCTCCATTCCACATTGAGATGCGTTCAACTCATGCTGGATCATTCATTGCATACTCTGCCCTTCGTCCTCAACTGCGACTAAATGAAACAAGATACTAACAAATTACCCTCAACAGGCAAGGCAAGCAAGGTCCCCTCGACGGCGCCTCCAACCAAACACTCGAGACCGAATTCGGCACCAGCCAGGAGGAAGAAGTTATCAAGCAGATCATCGAGAAGGGAACCATGCAAGAGACTGAGGTACATACCCTTTCCCAAACTTGATCCACCTTACTACCATGAAAATAATTAACTGACACCTCTACCAGGGTATGGCCAGACAAGGCACCAAGAACGACAGCATGGGTGCCCGCGCCGGCCACTAAGCGGCTCGCCCCTTTACACCCACTCCTTCCTCACTGACGAAGAGTGCGGGATGTGTACAATAGACATTTGACATGGGCGCAGGAGGAAATCGGGATTCTGAAAGCCTTAGTCTTGACATTTGCATTTGATGGATAGGTAGCATGGCAGAGCATCTGCTTGCTTGTTACTCACTCACTCCTATGACTCCTACTGGCGATAATTTACCTGGCTGGCTTGCACAAACAAGCGGCTGGTATACGGGCGGATGAGAATATCATGACTTGATGAGATGATGATGGATGGATGCCTGCTTTAGGTAGTTAGGCATTCGATCCTCTGCATTCAATGAAAAATCCATAAAATGTATCATGCTTCCTCTGGAATGTTACCAGATACGTTGTGACAGGAGGTTTGTAGTGCGCTTGCATGGTAACATTCGCCCGAAACATTGTCAGGCCATGAATAAGCTGCTTAACGCATCACCACATACAAGAATCCGTTACAGAATTGGCAACATGAGAAGTTGTTCACTCCATTATTGTAACGCATAGGAATACTGCTCCTCTAGGAATCTAGTCAATGCTAGTTGGAACCCCAACTCCCCCAGTAATTTACAACTCATGACGCTACCCCAAGAATATCATATACAAGCAGTACTCATCTTCCTAGTACTGTAACACAATATCTTCATCGGAAGAAATTCCTGATACCCTCGGCAACACCAACACGTTTACCATGACCCAAACCTCTTCCTTTCTCCTTTCCCTTCTCCTTTTCTGTCTTAGCCTGCTTACCTGTACTTCCCAACGAATCCATCTTCTGCTGCGACTGCACTGATGGCACGTTTTCCTTCTCCTCGGACTTCTCCTCGATCATGAGATCAGCCTTTGTAGTTGGGGTGGGCGTGATCCTATTCATCGGGACACTGTTCGCACTCGACGTTCGGAGTGGAGGCGTGATGATGCGCTGGCCATCATGACTCCAACTCTTGACCTTGAGTGTAGCTAGTCTCCGCAGTGTGTTTGCAGGACTCTCATTAGCAGTAGCAGGAATGGCTGTGTGATTCTCGATGAGATCCGAGTGCGGGACATTTTCCTTCTCATCCTGGATGACTGAAAGCCTAGAGTGTGAAGGGTCGTCACTTTCTGGTAGTTGATTGGGCTCACTATGGCATTCACCACGAGATGGAGTGGCCCTGAGAATGTCATGCTCGCCTGATTCGTCGTCTTCAGCCGTCATATGAAGACTGGCCAAGCTACCTGAGCGTTTGGTGAAGTTACTTGCAATGCTTGCAACACTTAGTTTTCGCATCATTGAACTAGCAGAGGCGCGAACGAGATGCTCACTGCGTGCTCGACTAGTCATACCCGGGTAGGGTAAAATTTCTCTTGTCCATACATCTGTGAGAAGGCCTTCGAGTCGAATACGATCAGCTCGTGCTGGTGCAAGAACGGGAATCCGGTTTGTTGTAAGAAGAGACTGGGATCGATTTATAGAAGCGCATGACGCTGTCTCTTTGAAGGCATTTGTATTCTTGATGATGACTTGACAAAGTCCAGACATTGAGCCTACTGTGGTGGCTCTGTGTATCGATATCCTTCTAGCAATGGTACCTGTACAATGTTAGCTCAAGGCATCGGGTTGGTTCTTGGGATTTTACAGTACCAGGCTTTCCAAAAACGGCCCCCATAGGTTTGACAGGTATCAACAATGATATAAATAATGCTTGCTCTCCAGCATCGAGAACATCTCTGCCAGATCGGTCTGCCAACCGACTTCGCCACTCAAGTTCCTCCTTCGGAGAACACGCACTCATGGTGATCTCGAACAATTGATGATCGCACTCAAAGACTAATTTCCACGAGCAAGGCGCCGTGTGACATTGCAAGCCTAGCAGTCGTCAGACTTCGGTCCAGCGATGCTGATGGAAATGCATACCTCTGCCATTGTCAACCTCTTCAATCCGAACTTCGCTGAGTCCGATGCAAGCTTGAACCGTGTACGTCTGGTCATTCTTCGCAGCCGATGCAAGAAGTAGAAAGTCACGGTAGAGAAGACATATCATGTACTGTCCGTCGACTCCGTTTGTCGTTTGCCAGGATACATGAAGAACTCCACACAAATGGATGTGGCCGAGAGTACGAATAGATGACTTTGACCGAGCGCCGGGCTAGGAACGATCAGTAAACTCGGAGCTCCAGGGTCGATCTCCCTACCATATCGGGAAATACGAGACGATCTTGCAAAAGCCAGGACTTTTCGATGGTAGCTTTCATCCTTGGGTCATCAGTTGCACGATTGATTTCAGTTGTTGCCTCTCGGAGTCGAATGAGGACATTCTCGATCTCCATATGAGAATCTGGGCAGTCACACACGGGCGTCTGCTTCAGCAGCTCGGAAAACAGTAGAGGATATTTGCATACGCGCTGAATTGGCTACTACACATCAGCAAGCTTGATCGAGAACGAAGTTATTCATATGATACCTTGACCAAGAGGTCCCCAATAGTCAGTGCTTTTTTGGAGCTGTCATTTTGGCTATTGATAGATGCCAGAGATGAGGCTAGCGCTTCGAATCCCCTTTGGTAAGTCTCCCATTGAGGAATGGTGCGATAGGCATTGGCGACATCTTTGATCATCATCTCATATTTGGCACCATACTCCTCGTAGACAAAGAATCGGTTCATCTATTGCAAATCTTGTGAGCAGAGTAATCATGGTAGGCGGATCATATCACCTTTTTGCCAAATACTCTAGCAACATCGGCTGCCACCTTGGGTTCTGCAGTCATGCCAGGAATCTTTTGAAGCCATACCGTACCTCCAATATTCTCAGGGACTGCATCGAGACTTCGCCAGCGATGGTGTGCATGGCGTGGTGTTTTGATCGTCAGTTCGGCGGTTGTCTGGGTGTATTCTGAGTGGGGCACCACTCGGTGAAGCTCGCCCAAGAGATCCTCGTGAAGTTCGACAATATCATTCAGGTTCCTATTGATAGAAGCTCGAAGATGCAAGGACAGACTCGGGATTGAAGCTAGCAGTGTAACATAGACCTGGATTCCGTCAGGTCACTGGATATTGGTGTCAAGTGTTGTACTTACATTTATGAGGAACTTGATATCCGCTAAATAGCCCTCTTCGGTGGTAATGATCTCCTCCAGTACTTTGCGCCGTTGAAGGAGGCGGCTTGTAACAGCTTGGTCAATGACAGCACCACTAGCAAGGTAGGAACTATCTTCCGACAAACGACCGACGTTTGAAGCTTTGCTACTGCGGTCCGTTCTTTGATGGCGAGAGGATACGCCGGTTTTCTTCGAATGTGGAGCAACGCTGAAGCTTGCAAGACTGATGCTAGCACTTTTCACAGCTGTAACAAAGCCGAAGGATGATCCCGATGAAGACTTCTTATGGGCGGATCGTCGGCGAGTACTTGGAGTTTCGAATAGCTCGTGCTCTAGCGCCGAGCTGGTCATATCACAACTGACTGTCTTGCGTCTTTCCGTAGCTCGTCTCTGAAGGCTCCTCATCCACTTATTGAAAGGTCGTTCCCCATCCAATGGTAAGGACCGATTTCCGAAAGGATCAGCCTCTTCCAAGGAGAATCTTTGAAGCTTGACAGGCTGTGGAGACTGCGAATCATCGGCATTGAAGGACAATCCTAGCGCAGCTATGTTATCCAACGTGTTCCAGCCCTCGCCTTTGTCGCTACCACTAGAGCCTGCTGTCTTGGAGCGAAGATTGATTTCATCGAAAAGGTCTTCTTGTGACACATTTCCAACAGAAGCTCTCTGGCTTGAAGGAGGAGGAATTGGAGTACCCCAACTTGTCTTTCGGGGAATGTGAGTCGAGTTCCGGCGGGAAAGTGTTGGAGTTGACAGTTCCAGAGAGGTTGTAACATTAAGTCCAGCTTCTGGCAGATCCATGATGTGAGAGCAAGGATCCAAAAATGTTAATACAAAATTGCTCCAAACTTCCAAGAAAGGTCGGGCTTTGGATAGAGAATGGCCGGAGTACAACGCAAAAGAAAAATGGGATGAGAGTGACCAAGATTGTAAAGCACAAAAGAGCAAAGCTTGGGAAGTGATCACTTGAAACGTCCCTTGAGGCTACTGGGTGAGGCAAGAGCGATGTTGCAGCGACTGCTGATATATTCTTTCCCATATTTTACAAAGAATAACGGATCATTCAACAACACAGATGTTGAATGCAATTTTATCATTTCTTGATTTCCCCATTTCCAAATGTATTTTCTGAGCTACTTGCTTCCAAGCCGCTGGATGGTGCAAGATTGAGCCGACTTTGAAAATAGAGATATCAAACGATCTTGAATAGTCCATATATCCTACCTAGGCAGTCTGATTCGAGTTGAAACGAGGACGTATAATACGGGTAGCTTCTATCTTGGTCCGAGTCGTAGTCAGTTGGTGATTGAGCTGATCCGAGCTATTGGAGAGAACGCTTAGTCATCATAAGAATCTACCCCGCCAAATCAACGCGTCCGCCTCGCAGCCTGGGAACAAGGCTGAACAAAAGGGAAGCTCTCTTTCGATCTCAAACTTCCGCGTTTACTCGAGAAATGGGACTGCCATTGAGGATGGAGAATCTTCATGCACCAACGGTCCCTTCTGGGCCTACATCTGGGCCTGTGGCGAATGGAACACAATCAAGCGGCTTGACTTTGGCACAACTCCAAGCCAAGAAAGACAACCTCGAGGCAGAGATCAGAGCTTTGGGAGGAGTTTTGGACTCTGTATGTATGACCATTGGGGGATGGAACCTGCGCTGATAAGAGCAGCATGGCGTGGATATGAACACAAGACTACTTACTCCGGATGGTTTTCCTCGAGCAGACCTAGATGTTGCGCAAAGTATGTACCGCATCGAGGACACCCAGCAGATACTGATAAACTACCAGTTCGAACAACACGAGCACGCATCATCTACCTCAAAAACGACCACAAAGCTCTTATGAGCATCATCGAGAAGCACATCCACAAACACTTCGCACGTCTGGCAGAGAATGGACCAGAGGACGAGCCCATGACAAATGGAAGCAGCTCGATAATGGAATTTCCATCAGCCTCAGAACCACAAACACTGAGCCCTCCTTTCGCCAAAGTTAATAGCGTCGTAGCAGATAGCCCGGCAGAATCTGCAGGCTTAAAAGCAGGAGATCAGATTAGGGTCTTTGGATATGTCAACAACATGAACCACGATGAACTGAAGAGGGTTGCTGAGTGCGTTCAAGGCAACGAGGGTGTAAGTGTCCATTTCCAGCGCTGGGTTCGACTGTCCAGGCTGACACCAACAGCGTGAGGTTCTTGTCAAGGTCTCTAGAGCTATAAATGGCAGCTCAAGAAAGCAGGAGCTACAGTTGAGCTTGACGCCCAGACGAGATTGGGGAGGGCGAGGTCTTCTTGGCTGCCATATCCTTCCTTTATAACTGTCGCAAGGACTTGGAGACAGAAGAAATCTTATTGATATGAAATTGGAGCGCCGGTGTTCCACGGAAGGCGTTCGGATCGGAAAATGGACAGCTGGTTGAAGATGTTGTGACAGTAGCATGGCAGCAAGAGAGCTTTTGTTTCATTGCCAGAAATGTCTCCTAGAAAATTGGGCAAAGTGAATAGAAACCCAGAGGGACAGAAACGTGAATTGTGATTTAATAACACCAAAATTGTCTGACGTAGGAGTTCCGATTGGAAATCGAAATTGGGAATGAATTCGAGTCGAGTAAATTCACTGCCGCAAGCGCAGGCGGCAATAAGGTATGATCACGTGCTTCGCTTAGGTTAGCATTTTTCGAACAGCGCCCGCCTCTTTGCCTGCCAAAACATCCTCGCAACTTCGAGAGAGATCAAATCATTACCCACCACGTCCACAAACGAAACAGCGCAACAAAGGTTGGCCCTCCCACATAAATTGCCTCTGCGCCAGATCCGCTCGGGCCTTACTATATCCTTTACGCCTGCTAATCAGTTTATCGCAGCGTGAAGAGATTCTGATCGACTGTTTACCTCACCTACAACTCCACAATCACATCAACAACCATGGCTGAAGCAGCTTCAACCGTCCCTACCTTCAAGCTTGTGCTTGTCGGTGATGGAGGAACCGGAAAGGTGAGGCTTATCTACCTGCTAGATGCGCTGTTGCTGGTGCTGCTGGGTGGAAAGCGCAGTCACTACACTGCCTGCATCCCAGCATCGGCGGTTCATCAAGTCCAGAGCTATAGCTAACATCTGCCTAGACCACCTTCGTCAAGCGTCATTTGACTGGAGAGTTCGAGAAAAAGTACATCGCAACTCTCGGTGTCGAAGTCCATCCCCTTGGATTTAGCACAGTATGCGCATCACCCCACCAAAAGCTTGTTGGGCGCGGCTAATATTTTGGTCAGAACCTGGGCAACATTCAGTTCGATGTCTGGGATACTGCAGGACAAGAGAAGTTCGGTGGTCTGCGTGATGGATACTATATCAACGGCCAATGTGGTATCATCATGTTCGACGTTACCTCCAGAATTACCTACAAGAACGTTCCCAACTGGCACCGTACGTACTAGGCAGCATGGCATATTTAGCTGGATATATACTGACGACACTGGTTAGGTGACTTGGTCCGTGTCTGCGAGAACATCCCCATCGTCCTCACCGGCAACAAGGTTGATGTCAAGGAGCGAAAGGTCAAGGCAAAGACAATCACCTTCCACCGAAAGAAGAACCTCCAATACTACGATATCTCCGCCAAGTCCAACTACAATTTCGAGAAGCCCTTCCTCTGGTTGGCCCGAAAGCTCGTCGGAAACGCCACTCTTGTAAGTCTTTAACCCTACACTCTCTGAAGCTCATGCTGAATGCCATAGGAATTTGTTGCCGCCCCCGCCCTTGCCCCACCTACCGCAACTGTTGACGCTGAGTTGCTCGCCCAATACCAACAGGAGATGAACGATGCTGCCCAGATGCCTCTTCCAGATGAGGATGATGCCGATTTGTAGACTGCGCAATGCTATCTTGTGGGGGCCATAGCGATCACTTCTTAGCAGCATCTTAGAATGTTCTTTTTCGGCGATATTTGCATGTTTTTGTCCGTCAGTCTTGCAGATAGAGACAGATGACACCGGGTCCTCTTATTTTCTGGGCAGGGATATCTCACAGGCAGCGGGCATGTTGAGAGGGATGGATGGATGGATGGGAGGGACTTTTATGAACAACGAAGCAAAACGTTGGGGGTAGCAATGACTTCAGATACAGCCGCATAGCGGCTTATGTAGCTAGACCAAAAAGCCAGCAGTCCTTTTGATTCGGCCATTACAACTATATCCCAGCAAGAATCCGACCGTGATACCCTTCTAGTTGCCTTTCTTTCCTTGTTGTACGTCAGAAGGTAAGTGCCTTGGCCAAGGTTTCATAGTCAAGTAAATTCCCTTTCTAGAAGGATTCTCACAGCAAAAATTCACAAGATTGCTTGAGCTTGTCATTTGCAGTTGCGATCGTATAGGAAGTTGATGTCACGAGCCTTTGATGTGCTGTTGCCGGGCCTAATCCCCACCAGGAAGGTAGAAGTTTTCCCCGGCTACCCCTCCTTCCCCCCCACCGTCATGCATTTTGTCAATGCCGTAAACATTTTTCATCTACCGCAGATTGAAATGCGACGGGATTGTCGGAAGATAGAGCATTTTCAGCACAACCCCTACAAAACGCTATATTTGAATTTGTTCGACTTTCTACTTCTTGCTGGACAATGGCAAGCGAATGTACATATTGCTCGCTCAGTGTTGGCATCCATCATTCCCGGGGTAGATCTGAATGATTTCCTAGTATTGTGATGGCTCCGTTAGTCCAAGTGCTACATTGAGCGGCTCTCTGTCAATCAAGCTTTGCAGCCAAGTTATATCATACTATGCTCAGAAAGGCATGGAGTAACCTCGTAAGTTGTCACATCCATGCCGACCTTCCACATTCTCTTCTAGCTGCTCGACTCCCGCCACTCAATTTACATGTCCTTGAACTGTTATGGGTCTTATCGGTATGTAAGATTCGGATAGATTCAATTGAACCCTGCATCCCGTTAAGATTTTCCAGGCCCTCGTCATTTGATCGACATGGAGCCATTTTCGAAGTCAAGCTTCTCTCCGCTTCGCCTCGGGATCGGCCACTTAAGCTTCCCAATCACTCAAAGGAAGCTCCGGTAAAGATCATTTGTTAGTACTGCGTGCTGGAGCAGCTACTTAAGCTATAAAACTAGAGCTACCCCTCCAGGTTGGTAGGATTTTCTTACCTCAAATACTTTCGGAAGTGAGACACAAAAAGAGCGTGCCTTCTTTCTTTTCATATACTGTAAACATGGTTTTCTCTCTTATAACTTCGTTGGCATTGCTTGCCGGCGTCAACGGCATCCGATACACTCAGTCAAACCTTCAAGCCAGATCACTCGACAATCACAAGTTCGCAAGACAGCTTCCTGCAAATGCCACAGGATTAAAGAGTATTACCACTCCACAGAATGTGACGATCAGATACAAAGAGCCTGGTAAAGAGGGTGTTTGCGAGACTACTCCCGGAGTGAACTCATACTCTGGTTATATTGATCTAGATGTATGTTTTATATGCTTTGAATAGTTATAAAAGTCACTAAATTTCATAGGAACATTCGCATACTTTCTTCTGGTTTTTTGAGGCAAGGAACAATCCCAAGGAGGCTCCTATCACTCTTTGGCTGAATGGTGGCCCCGGATCGGATTCTCTGATCGGTCTCTTCGAAGGTCAGTCTGCATGTTGCCGAGAGAATACGAAGCTTACTTCGTCTTCTTGCAGAGCTTGGTCCCTGCAATATCACGGCAAATCTTACAACACAGGTCAATCCGTACTCATGGACCGAAGTTTCGAACATGCTGTTTTTGTCACAGCCGCTGGGTGTTGGGTTCTCATATGGTAGCGAAGGGGAGGGTAGCCTTGACTCTGGTATGTTCTCTTAAACGTGTATACTGTTGAATATCGCTAATTTCCAGTCAGTCGGTACCTACCAGAACAGCTCAGTCAATGGAGTCCAAGGGAGATATCCAGTGATTAACGCAACAGCTCTCGACACCACGGACCTATCTGCCGCCGCTGCATGGCACGTTCTGCAGGGATTTTTGGGTGGACTCCCGCAATTGCATGCCAATATCACTTCGAAGGAGTTCAATCTTTGGACAGAAAGTTATGGTGGGCATTACGGACCAGGTATGCTTTGTCCACGAATTGGCAATTGAACCCTTCGCTGAATCTTGTTTTCTAGCATTTTTCAATTACTTCTACGAGCAGAACGAGATGATTGCGAATGGCTCCAGTCAAGGAATCCAGCTCAACTTCAATACTCTTGGGGTCATTAACGGCATCATCGACGAGTACACTCAAGCTCCACAGTGGGGTTTTCGCGGTCCCCAGTCTGACAAAAATTACTGACATAGTATGACATAGCTACCCTGAATTTGCCGTCAACAGTAAGAAAGCCTGACGATGAACACTGTGTGTATGTAATTAATTTAGTATGTAGATACTTACGGGATCAAAGCGGTCAACGATACTGGTGAGTGCAGACCTTAAATTGTCGAGTGCTGCTGCGAGACTTTGACTAACGGAATTAGTCTACAATTACCAAAAGTTTGCACTGTAAGAAACCATGGCAGAGTCTCCTAGCTACTTCTGACAAGCTCCAGAAATATGGTATATGGCTGCCTCGATCAGATCAACATGTGTCGAGCAACAAACCGAACAAGTCTTTCCGAACAAGCCATCTGCACCGAGGCAGAAAACATGTGCAGAGACAACGTCGAAGGGCCGTATTATTACTACTCTGGCAGGGGCGTCTATGACATCAGGCATCCATCAGATGATCCAACACCACCGAGTTACTACGTTGACTATCTCAATATGGACTCAACACGAAATGCCCTTGGAGTCAACCTCAATTACACCCAGTCCAACAACGAGGTCTACTATGCTTTCCAGCAGACTGGGGATTTTGTGTACCCCAACTTTATCGAGGATCTTGAGATGTTATTGAACAACAGTGTTAGAGTGTCTATGATTTATGGCGACGCAGACTACATTTGTAACTGGTACACGGCTTTTCTCGACGTCCCGACCACCAAGTATGGCAGAGCTAATTGTAAAATAGGTTTGGAGGTCAAGCAGTTTCACTTGCTGTCAACTACACACACAAGGAGGAGTTTGCAGCTGCTGGGTATGCCCCATTTAGGGTAGACGGCACGGAATATGGGGAAGTTCGCCAGCGTGGAAATTTTTCCTTCACTCGAGTTTACGAGGTATGCTGCAATTACTGCTTCTGATATTTGCTCCCTCTCCTCACTAACAGTGCAAAGGCGGGCCATGAGGTTCCATACTACCAACCGATAGCCAGCCTTGAGTTGTTCCGCCGAATCCTCCTCGGCCTGGATCTAGCAGATGGAAACCTCAGAATTTCTGCAAATTACACGACAGTCGGAACGGCAAATTCGACGCATACCGAATCATTTGTTGCCTTACCTTCAACTTCGTCGAGCCAAGCCAGTGGATCATCAACGATGCGCTCCAGTGCTGCATCTGTTACGACCGTCGCACCTCAGGTGATCGAATGGTAGGAGTAATGCTAGTCCAGGAATCGGGAGTCTTTCCAAGGCGTAGCAAGGATTGGAGAACTTCGAGTATTGAAGATTATCATTATCCGTTAAAGAAGATTTTAGATGCCGTCATAGCATCACTTTAAACATATTCGTCGCTGGGGTTTTTGATCAAGACTCAGAGTCCTCAATGGTCAGAACCGACCATATCTAGCACTTCGTAGTGGGCAGGTTCTTCAATAACCCAGTCAGGTACAGGTCTGAATACTCACAACATTTGTACGTTTTTTGGGAAACATGTCATTAATCATTGCAAAATACTCGTAAAAATCATTGAACATTCAAGTCGCGTTAATATCACACTCGAAATTTTGTTGCTGTGTTGATAGGACGTGATGTTGACTTAGAGCCTGAAGTGGATTGGGCTGGGGCGGAATTTCTTCGGCCCTACATCTCGCAACGCGACTTGAACATCGGCCCAACGCGCCTCTCCGCTCTTCAATATCTCCTTCACTTTCCTCCATATCCCAACATCAATTGGTCTTCCACGTCTCGAATACTTTCCGAATTCTTTCCAATCAATATTCACTACAGCATACACCATTACACATATTGGTATGGTATGAATATTAACCAAAATGAGCGACGCGACTCTACCTCCACCCCGCTGCCTCTCTTCTGCTGCCCCGGCTACGGCAGCTCGCATGCGTTCGGATTCCAGCTCTGGTGAAGGGGAATTTGAGACGTGTTTGGAGCAGTCTGCTAGCTATGTTCCTAGGGGAGAAGGACTGGGGGACTCTGAGGCAAGAGCGGACAATAAGCAGAAGAGGAAGAGAACTAGGTACGTTTGTGGGAAATACATCCACAAATACTTATATACAGTTCTGCACTTGCCCTATCAACCAAAGAATACTCCATGTTTATTCGTATACTTACCAACGTCCGAGCCTTTGCTAATTTGCTCTATTACAGTCCAGCGGACCAGGCCATACTTGAGGCCGAGTATAAACAGAATCCCAAGCCCAACAAGGCAGCACGCGCGGAAATAGTAGAGAAGGTGTCTTTGAATGAGAAGGAAGTCCAGGTAAGGTTTTCCGTTCCAGACGCGGTTATTGTAATAACAGGCGCGTCGCGAGGCGATGCTCAGGAACTGACGTACTTCCAGATATGGTTTCAGAATAGAAGACAAATAAACAGACGCAAGTCACGGCCACTGCTACCACACGAGATCGCAGCATTTGGATTGGGAGGTATGGCCGCATTGTCTTCTGACCCGGCATCTATGGCGGGATATAGCAGCAGTCCAAGTATGGAGGAGACAGAGCCAAGCTCACAAGCAGAAGTCAATATCATACAAGAAGAACCCAGTAACGCTCAGGATGAGGTACAAGAGGTTGTTTTGCCCAAGCCAGCAGAGCTCCCTGTGGGAATCGAAGAGAAGGTGGAGGCAGAAGTCGCAGCCGTTGTGGAGGAAGTCGTTGCAACACTACCGCCACCATTGCTTCGCCGAGGTTCATCTGGAGTCTCAATCAATGAGTCTAGCTCATTCCCCATACCCGAAACTACCACAAAGTCATTTTCTTCGACACCTGGGTACCTTGCGAATCGATGGAACACCTACAATAGCTCGTTCTCTACACCTGCATCCTCTCAAGCGCCAGTATTCACTACGCCAGCCATGTAAGTTCCGCCGACAACACCGCTGTGCTACAAACACTAACAGATGTTTTTAGCTTCAAAGCAACACAGCCAAACTCATGTCCAGAGCGTATTGACGAGACTGTATCCTCCGCTCCATCTAATGTGCGACTATCACTGTCCCTAGACGGTAAGGCGGAGCTGATATCAACCACCCCATCACCCCCACGCCAATACGCCCCTCGTCCCACTTCATCCTCGGGATCCATGCTGCCACAGAGAAGGATGGGCCTCCAGAGAAGTCAAAGTGCAATCTCTTTTGGACCTCGCAAATCAATAGTTCATCCTGGAGCATCCCTGATGCCTCGATTACCTACCGGCCGTTCCAGAGATACTCGCACATGGGAAACCTGCTGTGATGGGGAGGTCCGAGATGAGCTTACTACATTGGCCGAGAACGAATCTCATGGTTCTGCCGTGGCAGCAATTAGCCTTATTCGGTCCAGCAGTAGTGCTGCTCTGAAAACAAATCCGAACAAGCGCAATGCGCCAGCTATGAAGCATGATCCGACCAAGCAAGGCAAGAAACAAAAGCTTGGAAGGTCAGTCTCCAGTGTTGCCAGACTACAAAATCCCAGCAAGATTCCTCCGAAGGCCTCTAAGGACTCATCTGAATATACGAAGGACGGTCTCTTACGATCTCCTTCTGGAGACTCTGATAAGGAGAATTGGCTTCCTCGTGAAGGCGGAGGCAACCCGCGCCGCAGACCACTTCCCACCGGCCGATCAGACAACCGGCCGCAATCTCGTGCTGTGCTTGGCGAAAACAACAACATCCCAACACATGCCGACTTTGGTGGAAACAGAAATCGGAAACGAAAACCAGCGGTCGAGCATGCAATATTTGAGGATCCAGAGAACAAAGCGGAAGTGGGCGAAGAGGTCGAGAAGTTCATGCGTGGAGAGGTTAGCCCGAGTAAAAAGGGTGATCTCGACTGCATTCAAGGCTTGCTCTCTCTTAGCCAAGGCAATTGGCGGTAGCACAGAGTTGTAAATAGTTCTGAGGTTTGAAGCGTTATGTGGCAGTATCTGCTGATGTTTGGGTTTTGCTTACGGGGCGCGAGGTCAACAGCATTGGGTAGGAGTTCAGGGGATTACAGTATACATGTTTGATTTCCGTTCTGAATACTTCGGATACCAAGATTAGCTATGCTAAATGATGTTTACCAGATTATTTCTTTGCGCCCTCTCTATTCTTCTGTGGCTATCTTTAATCTCTGCTGGACAGCAGAAGATTGTCCAGGATGATCTTGCGACATTGAAAGACGAGGTGGATACACCAAACAAGGATACCTTAGAAGAGCCAGAGCATGTTGGAGATGCCATTTTCCAGAATAATCTTGCGACCTTGGAGGCGGAGCGACGGCCTCTCTTGTCGCCAATTTCCCTGTCCAGAGACAACTCCCAAACATCTAGTGTTCAAGTGGAGCCGTACCTTGACATCCTACACATCGACGAAAGGACTGTCAAATTATCTGTCAACCTTTCTGTCATCTACTATTTTTCTTAACCTTGTTGACGCCGCCAACGAGTTTCCTCTCTCTCTGAAATCTAGCTGACGGAGGGGCTTATTTCACATACTATTCTCTTTCCAGCGAGTAGATTCACTAGCCACATCAAATTCCAAGGATTCTACACTACATGTAAAAAACACTCTTCCGCCTGTTATTCTTCTACAAGAAACAACAACAATCGATGATCCTTCCACCTCACATTCGTGTCGCCCACTCTCACTCTACCTACTATTGCTGCATGCCGCCCAATCTCTACAACACGATTCATAAGTTCGGCAGCACCTCTCTTCACATTCTTAACAGCAACAAGCACCTGTAGAGGAGATAGGTCGCCGGCATACCGTGAATCTCTTGGACACAGACACAGAAGCTCAAAACCCAATCTAGCCCACGACTTTCATGTATCGTAACCACGTTCCTTTCGACTTTCATTGCATTGACACTTGACAGGAATCTACCATCAAAACCTCTTCAAGATTTGACGGCACATGAAATATCTGGCAGACCCTCAGATCAAATTCACCGCCCAAAACAACTTCATATCCACACCACGAGTACTAATCAATATCCGGCTTTGATACGAATACACTAACAGATCAAAAATTCCTCTAACATTCTGGAAAGGTATGGCAGCGAGTTCCCTGAAGAAAGGATGGTTGACGTCGTTGGTTCCTGCAACAGCTGCCCATGCCAGTTCAATATCCCGATCCATCAACATCAGACCCATTAACTACCTCAAAGTTCCCCAGCTCTCTTTCATACATACCGTTCGTAAGAAGGCTAAGAAGGCACGGGGAGAAGCAAAGGTTATCAGCCCGGCGGTCGACGTCCACGGAAACGTCGTCCGAACTTCAGTTGCAATTTCGAAGCAAGAAAGCAGCACAGCCGTGACTGAGCTTTCCAAAGACATCAGTGCTCTTACTCTCTATGCACCTTCTGAAGGGCAACTGGGAGAATCCAGGATTATTCATAGCTCAATTTCAAAAACAGAGTTCAACGTACAAAGCAAGGACACAACTTCGACAATCCTCGACACCCATCAACAACCTCAACATGGCCCGATCCACTTCCACCGCAGACCACACAAGACCGTACACAACCACAATGTCCTCTCCAACCCATCACCACTGACCTCTGAGAGTCGAAAATACGCCATCCCAAAGCCTCACTCTCATGCAACCCAGCCTCTCACAGTCAAGGTCGACCCAAGAGCTCATATCCGACCCTCAACCCCTGAGCCAATCAGTCCAACCACAATCAAGAATCGTCTTCGAAGTCTCTTCGACCATGAAGAAATACATGCCGAGTGGGCCGAGCGCGAACGCAAGAACCCATTCCCATACCTCGACCAGAACTATGGCTGGAACCGGGCGATGTGTGCAGGCAAGATGTATTTCCACACCGAGTGGACACCATTCAACAACGATGATACGCTTAACGGAGCACTTGAGGAAATGTTATATATCAAACGCTGCTTTGCCAGATTCAGTCTATGGGCTCAGAGAGAGGCAATGGAGTTCGACGAAGAGGATCTAAGCGGCGAGAATGGCTGGGGAGAGGTTTTCGACGTGGTGTTCAAAGGCGAGGGCGTGGGATTGTGCTGGGCTAGGATCCCTGGAAGCTGGCATGCTATCAAGCCTGGTCTTCTGACTTGTTGTAGGAGTGTTTCGTTCTATGACGAGGTGTTGGATTGGACAGAAGGGATTCGTGAGAGAGTACGGAAATGGAGAGCGCAGAATCAGGGGTGGCGAGCACATCAAGCGCTGTCTTCGAAGCGGAGATTCAAGACCCTGTGGACAGGACACCAAGACCAGGAGAGAGTGCAGCGTACTCGGTTGGGCTGGAAAGAGACTTCACAATCTGATGGTGTTGATCCGACGGTCAAGAGAATTCGTCTTCGTAGGCGCGAGCCTGAGAAGATCGCGACTGAGGAATGGCGTGCCCGGCGGAGAGAGCAAGAGAAGAAAGCTGGTCGGTGGCTAGACGGTACAATTCGGCAGGATCGTATGTGGGCAGAGTTTCATTGGGTGCTGAATGTCGATGATCCAAGAGAGCATGTTTGGCCTCGATACCGATATTATTACAGAAATGGTGTACGATGCTGGTATCGGATTTAAGATGGATGGAGAGGAATGAGGATCTAGCGGATTTCTTGGATATCAAAACAGAGCGTTGGCTTTGGGGGATGGCGATGGCATTTTGCATACTCAAAAACATATATCCTTAGCCTAGTTCTTGAGCATAGAGTACCGAGGGAGGATCAGCGTTGATTATGGGGCGGTGGACAAAAGCGAGCGTTGAGTTTCAGCATCATATTTTACACCAGAGATGCTAAAATCTGATCCTCTGAAGCGCTTCATGCTTACAAACATGGGTACACTCATGAATGAGCATCGTACCAACCTCATCATAGATGCTCAAAGTAAGAAAGATTGGGCCTAGATGCCGAAAGCGAACAATATGTGGCTTGATAGCTGCTTAAGGTGATGTTCGAATCACATTTGGAATCATTAATTTACACAAACACTGGGTTATATCACGATAATGGCCACGTGCACATAATGGACAGGTCAGACAGAAATCTTGACGGGCTTTGGTTTTGGGTGTTCAGGGGTTCAGGACTCGGGGATTGTGGTGGCTCCATGGTTTTGTTTGAAGGTGTCTCCGCTCCGATCTACGAATGCTGGTATAGAGTACATAGTTTAATATGATGCATATAACATACAAGTCGTACATGAGTTACATGACATTAAGCAATGCACTAATCATTGTTATTGGTCAGTTCGCAAGCACGCAATCAAACAGCGGGCTTCCAAACATCTCGCTACTAAAATTTACCCTCTTCATCTAGCCACATAAACAGATTTTCTACAACCGTGGGCGGCCACGAGAGTGGTTCAGGTCAAAGCGGTGTCTGTCTTCATCGAATACGAACGCCAAACAACAAACGGCGGATCGAATCGGAAAACCCGATCAATTAGGTTTGTTTGTAAATTGGAACCTCACACGCATCCGAGTGTGGGCTTCCAATTGAGTTTTGCATGTCCCCCCTCCCTTTTCACGTCTTTCATGTTTTTTTTGACCTGGCGCTTGGTCAGATGCTCGACCTACAGAAGAGGATGATCGCGTCATCAAGTCGCATTGCCCTGATACTGGCGGCAGTTGGCATAATCATTCCAAATGCACGATAACGCAACGCTTCTATGACAGCCTAATATCTGACGAGCAAGAAATATGTCGAAGTGCACGTGATAGCCTGAAACAATACCGAAGATGAATGCCCTTGTGCGGACGAATGAGAATGCGGAACAGGCATCTTCATGGAAATCTCACCGCTGTTTCCACACGGGTTGCTGCGTGTTCTTGTTGCTTCTTGGGACTTAGAGAATGTGACGTATTCTTTGTTGGTGATGTGGAAGCGAAGCGAAGATTGCGAAGCTCATGGGCACAAGGCGGGCCGAAATGGGAAGTTGCAGCTGCGTCGGCAGACAGCCGTTTCAGGGGAAGTTCGCGCAATCCGAGGCTCGGATTTCTGTTTTGATTTTGGTAGCGCGGGTGCGGGGAAAAGAAAATATCAAATTGAAAATGTCTGTCACATCTGAGCGCCTTCGAGACAGTAAAGGCGCTTAGCAAGAATGACTTGCTTGCTTTTTGCGTTGCGTTCTGACAGGACCTTGATAGCATCCGGATATAAACCGAGAGCAGGGTGCGACGGTACTTTGAGACATTTTGGATGAAGAAAAATGTGATGGGGGTCAGCTGTAGTGACATCTCAACTGATAGATAGTCCACCCCACTCGAAGTGCTCGTATCAGATAGCCGGAGCTTCTTCCTGAGGGCGTCGAACACCTGTAGGAATTCTGAGTTGTCGATTGTCTGACCCAGGAAAAACAAGAGATGATGTGAGGGCAGACAGCAGATTGATCATAAACGTTCTCTCTGTACGACTCGAGTCGGCCCAAAGTGAACCTACCCCACGCTCCCTGGGTAGGACAGGGGCACTGCACGACATGTTCTCTCCCAGCGCAAATAGCTCCGAGAGGCACCAGAGACACCTGAGGGACCACGAAAGGTGCCGCAGCTGGGCCACCGTCCCATTATTACGAGAGTCGTACAGTGGTTTGAGAGTGAAAATGTCTTTAGTGCTGATGCTTGTAGTGCTGAAGAATGAGGAGGCGCTCGAGGCGAAGACAATTAGGATAGCCGAAAGGGGTGCGAGTGCTGACGATTCCCTGGTAAGGCTCTGCATTCTGCATGTAAGTAGTTCCTTTTAAGGTGCAAGTGCAGATGCAGCACAGGAGATCGGGCTTCTTCTGCAGGTCATGCAGGGCGCTGGCAAGACCATAGCACGGGCCTGATATAGCTGTCCAGGTCGAGTCTTGGTGTTGTGAAGTGGTAAAGGTACATACATGCATGTGTGTTCCTTGACTTGGCGAATGGGGCGTATCGCTATCGGAGGGAAGAAACGCACTCTACGAAAGGTTGGGTAATAAGCCAGAAGGAATGCATACCTACCTTTGTAGGTAGGTAGATAACAGGGGACGAGATGCCAAGCTCTACCTCCGTAGGCTCCCAGTGAGGGATGTCGTCGAAGTTAGGTAGCCACTAGCCGATAGCAGGGTGAGTAGAGCTGATTCTGACTTTTGGCTTCTGGCCTTCAACCTTCAACCTTTAACCTTTAAATCGTCTAAATTCAAGACAATTGTCGCTCTTGCTCTTGCTTTCTTCCCCAGCGCCAGGAAAGCTTGCTCCTTCTAACTCATAATTATGTGCTGACTCGTAAATCTTCTTCTTCTTCTTCTTCTTCTTCTTCTTCTTCTTCTTCTTCTTCTTCTTCTTCTTCTTCTGCATCTGAAGTCGGTTCTCCAGTTCCTTTAGCCACTGCACCGCAGAGCACTACCTACACTAGCACCACCACCATCAAACCCTGAACACATCACTGCACATCGCATCCCACGTTGTGGGCCCCGCTCTGACTGACCCGGCGCTCCATTGACGACACTCCTCCCACCACCACCTCCACCACCACCTCCACCACCAAGATAGTCTGCATTCTGATTCATTCTCCCATCTGCAGCGTCCTGCACACCTCAACTCCTCCATACCAGCCCACCAGATCCCAGCGTTGCTGCTGCAAGACGACCAACGAAGTCCAGGACCGGTTCTATCTGAGCACATTGCCGGGGTATACGCCTCATCGGCTCATTCCTCTTGACCCTACGATCAGATCCCTCGCCCACTCAGCCGGCCCCCTCTTGTACACTTCATCTCCCTACCTATTCGAAATTTCACCCTCTTTCGCTACTGGCAGACGTACTCCGTCCTAAAGCTTCAGACCTTTGCCAGGTGGCTAATTGCCCGCTAGCTGCTTCGCGAACACAAGAACCCCTCTTGCGCTGGGTCCCGCACTCGTACTCCCTCATCTCGACAGCAGATACCTCTTTCATCCGACCATATTTATCGCTCGCGGCGGTCGCACTCACTCGACTATTGATGCTACACAAAACGACTAGAATTTCAGACCTCACCTCGCATGGGATATAAAGTCTCCAGAAGGAGCTTGTAGCAGACCAGACCGCGATGTCGGTTCAGAATCCGTTGACTCCCCCAAATGATGCTTCAATCGAGGAAGGCGCTTTCGAGAGCGGTGTAACATCTACATCAGCAACAAATCAATTCACGGTCCACGGAATGTTGGCTACACCAGCGAGTATGGGTATCGATAGTCCCGAAGAAAGGACGGATGGAGAGGATAGAGAGCCGCCTACTTCCAGCGATGAGGACCAAGACATGTCAGATGGAGGCGCTACACTGACGATGACCCTTTCGCATGCCGAGGCATTGAATAGCGAGATGGATATGCTGGACGCTGAACTGATGGGCCACCACAACTTGATGGACCTTTCTGGTGCTGATCCATACAGTCCAGAATTATACTTCGGCGAGATACCAGACAATAACCCCCAAAGCCCATGGTCTACCTCGGACGGCGTACAACAGCCACATATCGCTCCAATGCCTGCCAACGTGCCACCCGCCATGTCGGAAGTATCGCAAGTACTGCAGCATCTACAGGATGGACAAAATGGACAAGAACATACAGAAATAGCAGGCGCCGGGGATGACTTGCATGGGGAACATTTGCAGCACAGTACTCCCTCCATTCTCTTACCCTTCTTCCAGAATTTCCAGAACTCGAATGTCAGCATTGGTGGTACCCTACCAAGCTATGTTTCTATGTCTCAAATCGCTCCGGCGAATCTGCCTACAACGCAGCAGGTGTGGCCTGGCTCTTTGGAAGCTTGGACGAATCCTTCCCAAGTTCTTTCTCAAGTCGCCCAGGCCCCCAACCCAATACTTTCCCATAATGCTGTCATGGATGTGGATGAAATGTCGGATGCTGACCATCCTGAAGTGGAAGACCAGTTCAATCTCACGCTTGCAAACTTCCTCCAGAGCTGGGGCACGTCTGCTTCTTCCAATGCTCGCAATACGGATTTCAGACACCGCGCCAGAGGGCCGTCATTGGCATCTTTACACGAACAAAGAATTGTAAGACCTAAGCCGATGGAGCGAAAGGATCTTCAAGGAGAACGATGCGATATTCAAAGGATCGATTGGCAAAGTCTTGGGGTGAGTAGGTCAATGGCTAGACAGCAAAGACGAGCAACATACAGGAATTACACGAACTTGCGAATGGATCGGCAGTGGCATGTAGGTGAAAGACTTCCTCCAAGCTCCAGCCTGTACTAACAAATTTAGCCTCGTCTCAATGGTGCCCATCTGGAAGATGACCAGAACTTCTTCAGATTCCGACGCATGGACTTCAACCATCAGGTCAATCTGGCTCACTTTCAATTGAGGAATCTAATGGCCTGTGCTTCTCGTGATCATGTTTTTTATGCAGGAAGATCACAGATTCTACATTGGAACCCCCACAATGGCTCGCCTCACCCTGATGTGGCCATGGACCTCACCAATCCTACGGTACAGCCTGCCCACTTCATCCCTGGCTCGACTCGTGGCATACAGCTGTCGACATTGACCGTTGATTATGACATCCTCGTTGGTGGCGGGTTCTCAGGCGAATACGCCTTGGCAAACCTGAGAGCTCAGAAGGATACACTACATACGGAGGGTCTGGTCACAGAAAATGCCAACAGCATCACAAACCACATCCAGGTTCATCTCGCCCCGAACTCCAACGCTCCTCTAGTTGCTTTTGCTTCGAATGACAACTATATGCGAGTCCTCGATGTTGGCACGAATACATTCATCGCCTCACATCAGTACGAGCAGGCGATAAACTGTACAGCAATCTCTCCAGACCAGCGCCTTCGAGTCCTGGTCGGCGATACCCGACAGGTCATGATTTGCAATGCCGAGACTGGCGAAATCTTGCAAAGTCTAGATGGGCACAGAGACTTCGGATTTTCGTGTGACTGGGCAGATGATGGCTGGACCGTCGCCACCGGTAATCAAGACATGCAAGTCAAGATTTGGGACGCTAGGAAGTGGACAAACAGCTCGGGACTTGCTCAATGCGTGGCTACGGTAGCAGCCGACATGGCAGGTGTGAGAAAGCTCAAGTTCTCGCCCCTTGGGTCTGGTAAGAGAGTTTTACTCGCTGCCGAGCCAGCGGACATCATCAGCGTCATCGACGGAGAATCTTTCACCAGCAAGCAGACTTTAAGCTTCTTTGGAGAGATTGGCGGCGTGGACTTCACCAATGATGGACAAGATATTTTCGTTGCCAATTGTGACGACATGAGAGGAGGCCTGATGCAATATGAACGATGTGGTCTAGCCACACATGGTCTTTACGGTCTCGAGGATTACAGCCCACGCCGAAAGAGCCGAAACAGGCTACATGGCGAAGGTCATGATTGGAAGCGCACTGACGAGGAAGTTGTCAGACACCCCAGAGCAAAGGGAACCGAGGAGCAACGACACAGAAGAGCTGCAAAGCTTGGTGTCGCGATGGGCTTTTTCTAAGCGAGCGAGTACGCACTGTATAAACCACTACTCGTTACTTGGACCAAGCAGGATCTCGATTTCTAGGTCCAGATCCTGCTCAGCGCCGTTACATATTTTCCTTTGTCAATTCATGATACCACGGGCCTAGGAGGGAACGGAGGCAGGGACAGCGCAGGAGTTTTGGTATTGGATTATCTCACATGAGTAGTGAAGAACGGGGTAGCGTCATGCACTCACTCACTCGGTCATACTAATCTCATTTGTCGATGTATGTTACGAGTATACATGCATACAGCATTTTCCAGGCGTCATTCATTCGTACCATTTTTTTATATGTTCCTACCAGGGAAGGGCAAGGACGGTGCATCGGGTAGGAGTGGTGCATGGTGAGCCAGGAGCTCCACTGGGGGAGGGGAATCTGCATCGTTTTGTTCATTTCGGTTTTCTTAGCATGGAGTTTTCGGAGGTACGCTGGAGGGACATTGCATCAGGGAATATATACACAAGGGATGCGATGCATTACGATATTACGACGAGTGCTATTCCTGAGAGTTCATTTTCATCATAATTGAATCCATGGGTTACCATCATTCAACACTGATTCTCACAAAGTTCTGGACCTCCCTGAGGAGAGTCGCGAAGACGATGAGAAAGGTGTGGTGTGATTGCGATAGGAGAGGAGCGAGGCGCGCAGATGGGTGGTGGGTGGTGGTACTAGGTATATACAAATCGTGCTAGTACTTGTTATTAAAGCTTTTTACTATGAGAATTCGCCGCATTAACTGGCTTGAGATTGGGAATCGAGATGTGACTTTGAAGTTGCCCTGTCATGCAGTTTTTGAAACGTTACAATGATACAATGGAATCTTGAAGCGGAGGAGCTCCGACGTCTGAGATAGGTGGTGAAGACCGGCAAAGAGATGAGCCTGGGCTTTGTGATCTTCACTTTTCTATCCTTTTTGAATGGTTTTGTCATTGTCACTGATCCACTTGAATACCCCCTTTTTATAGCATAGGTAGCGGTACGCGATCGGTCAAGACTGAAGAGAGTGTGAGGGATCATGTGATGCCACATATCTATGTAACCTCAGACGGAGGAGGATGGAGTCGAGGCTCGTGTACTCGTGGATCCATCCTCAAAGATGAGTTGAGAATATCGGCAATGAAGAAATAGAGTGCCCGATGCCTAGGAAAACATGTTCAGGTTTTCTACTCCGCGGAACTAAGCCCTAGGTTCTATGTTTGCTGGAAGACGCTTGCCTGCTGTACCAATTAGGAGAAATGGGCAGGTGCCAGGTAGGAAAGACTGATTGATCCAATGTTTGGAAGGCCCATAAACAGTGTAGGCATATGGGCACGTCACGATATAGTGATGCATAACTTTACGTTGGTTCATTGGGATAATCGATAATTTGTATCTGATTCTACAGGATTTCAATACCTACTACCCCTTTCTTTGAAGGCGTCTTTGGAGGCGTACTCGGCAAATATGATGTCTCGGTTCCTCGAATGTCAAGCGAGACTCCCATCTCCTCCGTGCAATAATTTACAGTGCAAATAAATTATCTCATAGATAAAGACGCCGCTGCTTTTACTACTCACCCCAACTCTTCACCGTCTTCACCGTCTTCGTTCCAAACAACTTCCTTCCCAAAGGGCAAACATCACCCATAACCCGTCAAAAGCCGGCACGTTCCATCTTCTCGGCACGCATAGCATGGCATGGCATGGCATGGCAAGCGTGAACATTGTACACACAGCCCAGCCCAGCACCCTCCGCCATGCTCGAGTAATCTCCCCTCCCTGAACCTGGGCATCTCGCCTTTCTCGCGCGCTAAGCACTTTCCAGGAGGAGGGGATCTGCCAACCGTGACGGTCAATCCATCCAAATTTGGGGATGGGCTTGCCTGGGATGTTGCTGATTTGGTGGGGAGGGGAGGCTAATTTTCAAGATTGGTTGGTGGCTTAGTCCAGTTGGGACTTGGGACTGTTTTTGTATGGATAATTTTAGGCTTTTGTGCCTGGATGCAAGCAAGGGAAGGCAAGTGATGTGCAAACGCTTTCGTGCAGGTGTCAGGCTGACGTGATGAGATGTATAACAACTTGGAAGGAAGGAATAAAGAAAGAAAGAAAAGGGAGGATTGGATGAATAATGATTGTCATCTAGGCGAATAGATGGGATGAACACATCGTTTATTTCTGATGATTTGTCCACACAATAGTGACAAGATAAACAAGTCAGACAATACAAGACAGGGATATAAATACCCAGCGATTGGACCCAGATCGGCATCTGCATGCGGACTGTGAATGGCTTCACCCGTGAAATTGACCAGCACAAGCGACCAGACCCAAGACCAAAGATCAGAAAGGCGGCCAGCCAGCGAAACAACCCTCCTAGTGGTATATCCAGTCTCCTCACTGGCTGAACTTCTCACTTCCACCCAAGGTCTCTCAGACCCATCAGACAAGCCCACCCACCAACTTCCTGTACCGTACAGTTTTAGTTCACGAACCAACACGAGAAAAGAAATTGACCGGCTGAGCTTATCCAGTAGCGCGTCCCAATATGGTCTAGTCAGGCACAAAATGGCCTCCCCCGCAAATTGCAGCGGGCGGGCAATGTCGCTAAATGCACCGACTGGCTAAAGCGCCCAGCAAGTCAGGGGATGGGACTAGGATGTTCAGGAACCGACTGCAAACACAAAGGGGATCCGACCTCCTTTTCCACACCTACAAGTAAACATGGCATGACCTGGGTGGACGAACGTCTAGACAGCTACAGTAGCCCTAGGAGCAAATGGGGATCTGTAGATAGATTAGGTTGTAGTTCATGGCCCAAGAGAGTTTGGCGCGAAGTATGTGTGATGACAGAGGGGCAGATTTTGTCAAATGCTCGAATCAGAGTTGATGCTTGCTGTCCATTGACATCCACTCTCCTTTCCCCAAGCCCGCTCTTGGTCCTGCCTCCCCTGTCACGTCGCCCACTTCGTCAGTCTTGTTTGCTTGGTCCATCCAGCGCATCCAGTCCTGCGCATCCGACCTCCGTGCACCCTGTCAATACGCCTCCGGTGCCAAGATCTGCATTTCACCTTTGACTACTCAACACCCCCCCAGCTCGAACGGCTTCTTCTCTTCTTCTTCCCTTCCTTCTCTCTCCCTCCTGCTCGTCGTTGATGTCGTGATCCTCAAGTCGCCTTCACCCCATCCTTCGTTTCTCCCCCTCATACCCACCGCTTCACTCTTTCAGCGGGCACTCGTTAACGTCTTTTTCAACGCGCCGAAAATTCGAATTCGTTCGCAAAACATCAACAAACCGCTAAGGTAGATCGATCTTTGTACATTCTTGCCAAGGAAACCCCAACCACAATCGTTCAAGATGAAGGCTGGAGTTATTGCTGTCGCTGCGGCGCTGGCTGGAGGTGCTGCTGCTCAACCTGGAAAGCATGTCCGTCGTCATGCTCACGAGGCTTTCCACGAGAGAGGATTGTACTTGACGGCCGTCACTGGTACTGGTTCTGCTCCTGAGCCAACCTGTGGATGCACTACCATCTACACCACAATTACCGGAGAAGGAACGAGTAAGTCAAGCTTCGAATCGCATGCTTCGAAGAAGAGGCACAATTCGAGAGGAGACATGCTTACATTCAAATTCAGTCATCTTCCCCTCCCCCACGTATGCCGCCAATACCAGCACTATTGCTGCTCCTCCAACTTCGACCTACGTCCCAGTTCCTACCACCTACCCTTCCCCAGTTGTCCCAACTCCTCTTGCGACAACCTGCCCAACCCCAGGTGTTTACACCATCCCAGCCACAACAGTCACTCTGACCGAGTCGACCACCGTCTGCGGCGCAACTTCAACTGAGGTCCCAGTCGGCACCCACACTGCTGGAGGTGTTACAACCGTTGTTGAGAAGGAGACAACCGTTGTCTGCCCATACGCTGCCATTGAGACCAACTCAGATGTCATCACCAGCGTCATCAAGACCACCACCTATGTCTGCCCATCCGCTGGAACCTACACCATTGCCCCATTGACCACCACTGTCACTGAGTCCACCGTCTGGGTCTACCCAACTCCAGCTTCGTATGCCCCAGGAACATACACCCAGCCAGAGGTTGTCACAACTGTTACCAAGACCAACTACGTTGTCTTCTGTCCATTCACCTCCCCAGCCCCAGTTAAGCCAACCTCAGCCCCAGTTGTTGCCCCAACCTACGAGGCTCCAGCTCCAGTTGTAACCTACTCGGCCAAGCCAACCACCTCTGTCTCTCCCCCAAAGAGCACCCCAACCAAGTCCACTGGTGAGCTCGGATCCTCAGGACCACAATGGGCCATCACCTACTCCCCATACCAGGACAATGGACAGTGCAAGGATGCCTCGTCTGTGGCCAGTGACATTGCTAAGATCGCCAAGGCTGGATTCTCCACCGTCCGTGTCTACAGCTCTGACTGCTCTGGACTCGAGAACATCGGATCCGCTTGCGAGGCCCACGGACTCAAGATCATCCTCGGTATCTTCATCAGCAGCACCGGAATCTCAGGAGCAGCCGAGCAAGTGACCGACATCATTGCCTGGAACAAGTGGAGCATGGTCGACCTCGTCGTCATCGGTAACGAGGCCGTCTTCTCCGGATCCTGCTCCGGCGTTGAGCTCGCTGCCTTCATCGTCTCCTGCAAGACCGCCTTCAAGCTCGCTGGCTACTCCGGCCCCGTGACCACCACCGAGACCCTTGATGTCTGGGAGAAGAACGCCGCCGTCCTCTGCCCCGTCGTCGACGTCGTCGGCTGCAACATCCACCCCTTCTTCAACGCCGACGTTGACGCCGAGCACGCCGGTGAGTTCGTCGCCTCGCAACTCAAGATCGTCGACGGTCTCTGCCCAGGCAAGTACGGACTCAACCTCGAGACCGGATGGCCCTCCGCCGGAACCTGCAACGGAAAGGCCTGCCCCGGTAAGGATGAGCAGGTCACTGCCGTCAAGGGCATCGAGGCCGCCGTCGGTGGCAAGTCCGTCATGTTCTCTATGTACAACGATCTCTGGAAGGAGCCTGGTGCGTTCGGCTGCGAGCAGAGCTGGGGTTCCATCCAGATCTTCGGGCAGTAAATTCTCTCGTCCATATTTTGACCTTCGCGAACGACCCGCGGGCCCATGTACATGATCGATCATCTTCTCTTCTCTTTTTGTGTTCTCCTGGAAATGAAAGGGAAAGCTTGTGTATATGATATGGAAAGGCGGAAAATACTGCATGGAAGGAAAAAAAGGATTTGAATGGAAGGGAATTGTATCGCGCGTTCTCAGCAAACTATCGATCGATCGATTTGATGTTCTGATCCCAAGGAGGATTTTTTTTTCTATGGACGATATTGAAATAGGAAAGAAGCTCTTTGAATCGCAATCGCAAATTTCGAGAATCGAAAACGAGATACCGAAGCAATCTACCGATTCGGCCATCTGTGTGTCTTTGTGTGCAAGTTAATTAGGTGGTATGGTATATGTTGTGATAGGAAAGCATCTGTCGCGTGCGTGCGTTGCATATGTATTGTTCGTCTCTCAGTTGGTTGATTGGTCTGTCTGGCTGTCTTTTGAATGAATGGGGAAGTGCTCGATCGGGGTTGTACCTTACCTTGAACTGTAACTTTTAGTGTTTATTACTCTTTACGTATCTGAAAAATCCTACCGTGTCCATGTTGTCTGATGGAGCACAGTTACCTTTCCCTAGTATCGTATTATCAGTCGTTTCTTTTTTTCTGGCTGTACTGTGCTACGATTTCGTATTTGGTTGGTTGGTTGGGTCGACCCAGAAGTCTCTCTCACGGCGGTGCGTGGAAAGAGGATTGTGTGGTCTGGTCTGCGCCTCAAGTGAGGTTTGCCAATCTTATGTAGAGGAAGTTCGTGAGTAAGAACCAGTTCTGGAAGATGAGGAGGGTAGAAGACAGCGATTCCTCTCTCTTTCTTCGATCGAGTGTCTCACATAAACGAGGCGACTTGTTCCGAGGCATGCAGAGAAATTGATGTGAAACCAGCTTCGGCAGACGGAAGAATACACCATTTCCACTCATCGCATTCACTCCATCGTAAGTCAATTTGCTCAAGAACACGCCCTGTCAATTCTTGGGGCTATTCAATCTATGTTATGAATTCCTAGTCTATTACTGAAACCCTGAATACAGACAACCCCTCCGATCCTGATGACGCCCGCTCATCCGCCTCGCTTACCGAAAAAGGGGTATTGATATCGACATGACTAGTGCTGACAGACCTCCCACATCAAGACGAACTCCCAAGAAACCCAAATCCTCATGATAGGAGATATACCAACGACACAATTCAAACAACACTGCACCACTACTTGAAACAACCCTTCATCTTCGCCAGAAACGAAGGTTTAGGTCTCCGTACACCTTTGTCCATTTCCAATCCTTCAACCATTTTCCGATTCGCATCCGCAGCCGCGCCATCCATTCCACCAGCCGTATTGGCATTCCCATCTCCATTGGCTTGCCTGGCCCTCGCAGCACTTGATCCTCCAACAACAGGCCTCACACTCTGCGGATTCCAGAACACATCTTTAGGATCAACCACACCTTTGATAGCCTCCAATCTCGGCAGATTCGTCCTCCAATACGCTTGCTGTCCATTTGGCAGCTCAGGGTCCACATATCCAGCATACGCTCCAAAATTCCCTCCACCAGGCATGCCATCTTTCACAATCTCGCTGAGACCCCTCAAAAACTTCTTGGTTGTGTTCGACACCTTTGGCACGCCGACTGCGTACGATTGCATGTAGAAGAGCGCGTCACGATGAGCGTAGGCCGTGGCATCTTGTGGTACGTCGTTGATGGCTCCGCCTTCGAGGTCGAAGATGACGAACCAGATGAGTGTGCCTTTCTTCGCTTTGTCCATGTATGTCAAGATCTTGCCAATGGCTTCATCTGGGATAAGGTTGCAGCCGTTGAAAGCAAGACTCTTCGTGTAGAGTGGCGCCGGTAGACCACCTCCAATCTGAAGTGCAAAATCTTCTGCCCAGTGTCCGACCAGGCCCAGCCAATCTTTGAACACGATAGTCTTTTTATCCTGCTTTCCCGGGAACCGACTGTCCATATTCAACTTATCATACTCTTTCTCCGTCCCAAAGAATGTTCCCGAGATCACCATTCCCATCTGGGTGAACACGAGACCGCTCGTGAATTTCCTTGTCAAATTCGGATCGGATACGAATGTCTGCCACGCCTTGAAGATTGGTGCCATTGAGGCATACTTTCCGAAGTGGAACGAGAATGAAAACTCCACAGCTTCTCCTGGTTCAGGCTCAGTCCGAACCACAAATTCTGTAATGACGCCGAAACTTGCGCCAGCGCCCTTCACGGCCCAGAAGATATCAGCATTCTGAGTCTCTGAGCAACGCTTGATACTCGAATCCGCCAAGACTATCTCGACTTCCACGACATGATCGAGAGCTGATCCCCATTGTCGAGAAGTTGGTCCGAGACCTCCGATCGTAGCATGTCCTCCTATTCCGACCTGCGGACAAGTACCGTGAGAAATCGCTCTATTGCCAGCGTCATGTAGACGTTTAGTGACATCTCCAAGGAGAGTCCCTCCCCCAATCGTGGCACGCCATGTCTTACGGTCCATAGAAAATTGCTGAAAATGCTTCATATCAATAACCGCAGCTCCATCCGCACCTCCAATACCTATTTCTCGTCAGTCAGTCAGTCACTTCTCTCATTTATACTCTCGATCTTAAAGCCGAGGAACTGGAAAGTTGACAAACAATAATTCGCATAACTATGCCCCCCACACCTCGCCTGCACCTTACACCCATTCTGCACCGCCGCCCTCACAATCGCCGCAACCTGCTCCTTCGTCTTCGGATACGTCACCGCCGCCGGCTTGACCTGTATATCCAGATTATACGGCTTCGCATCCCGGATCTTGAATAACGGATCGCCTGGGAAGGCGTAGAGGTCCGAGTCGTTCCCGAGTGTTGCCTTGATGGCTTTTGCGATGGCACTTTGGGAGGAGCCCATGCTGATTTTGCGGATTGAGTAGTTGGCTGAGGTTGCGGAGCCGGGTCGTTGAATGGGGGAGGTGGATTGTGGAGGGGAATCGCAGGTGGTGGTTGGGTTGGTGGGTGTGGGTGTGGGTGTACTGGATGAGGCGCGGGCTTCTATATTTATGTTTGTGTTTGAAGGGGATGATTCGGCCATAGCTGGCTTGCTTGTTTGGTAGGAAATGGCCGTTTTCTTGATTTCGTCAAATAGACAAGCAAACAAACAATGGAACCTTCAAACCTTGCCTTCGCCGGCCACGTGGCAGAGGGCCTTGGATTGAGGTGTTGTTGCAAAACGGATGTTGATCTTGCTGTTTCGTCTTTTCCGTGCTCCAATTATGGACGGAAAGGTCTTGGTTGGAAGTAACTGACAGGCAGGTACGTCCAATATGGTTGGGTCAGGGAAGGGGCGACTCGCTTAACCCCTGTGAAGGTGCGTTGGATGTGGATAAATATTGGAGACCCTGTAATTATATTCCAAGAGTCTGGGGATATGTGGATATGACGTAGCTATAATAAGAGCATAAACCAGACTTTCGAATACATTTACCATGCTTGTTGGATGAATGTGTTCGTCGGCAAGAGAGTCGATCATGCGCGAGGTGTTTTGTCTTGTTTCTAGTCGGTTGCTGAGGTTGACGGCTCGAATGACTGTGAGCTTAGACGGCATGGGCTTGGCTGAGAATTAGCATGTTCCCAGAGGAAAAATTATAAGCAGTGAAGCATTTAGATCTGTCAGAATTGATGCTAGTGATCAAATCGCTTTGGCCGAGCTCTTTGCTTTACATGGAGTCAAATACCTCTCCTCTGAGATAATTGGCCTCAGACTCACTTCACTTAGTTAAGTAATAATGCCGTGTGAGTCTTGAGAACCACCGTGGCATAATTCCATTCCTTATTCAATCAATCTCTGTGTTCGATCATGTCGCAGACAACGCATAATGTCACGTTTGTCATCACATGTATTCCCCTTTTCGGAAATCTGCGTCTTTTTGTTGCACATCGCAGAACTGACAGCGCTCTCAGCGCACTATGCGCCCCAGGCGCACCCAGCAGCGCACGTACGCTTCGAGCGGGAGCTCTCAAGCTCGACGCACGCTTGTGTGCGCACCGGCATGGCACCCCTATTTTCGCCTACGGGTCTCTGCGCTCTTCTCTGGGCTGTGCTTTTGGGGCAATGATCCATTGAATGAGTGATTAGGTATGTATGGGAGGTAATTGTAAACGTTTCTATGTGCACCTATTCTTAATCAAAATGTGGACCAGGTACGGCGCGGCGCGCGCCGCGCGAGCTTGAGCTTGGGAAAGCAACTGATAAGTGTAAGCGAGGATACAAATACTGTGCTTCATATCAAGCTTGTATGTCGTTCGATGAAATTGTTTCCTCACTACTTAAAACGCGAGCTTGCATTTACGAAGCTTTCCCTCTCCGAAATTGGTAAGTACTGCTTGCATTGTGATATGCTGAAAGTAATTTCGATGGCTGCTCTTCTCTTACCCTGTTTTAGCTGGCGGACCAAACTTCCGAGTACCTGGCTCACGACTTCGAGCCACCTAGGTAAACGGACAAAAGACACCTCAAGTCTACTCACGGATTTTTTTTGTCTGTTTTTCAACATTCAGTCTCTCGAAACCATCACCTCCTTCAAATCACAGCAAAACAATGCTCGGCCTCCGCCTCCTCCGCCACTCTTTCCGAGCCGTCAAGGCATGGACACTGAAAGAATTCGACTACAAAACTCCCATGGGAAGGAACGTGATCGCCCTATACTGGCCCGTCATTCTACTCACACCGCTTAATGCGGTTTTGCAGATGTATATATACTTGGAGAAACGGCAAGCCCCAAGTGTCAAGGCATTCGGAGAGGAGGGTGAGGGAGAGTTGTCGTAGCCTGGCGAAAGTATGGGATGGAAGGGGATGAACTAGAATCCTGGGGAAGAGCGCAAGCAGTTGGATTTCGTTTCGCCCACTGAGAGTAAGATTCGTGAAGGGAGGTAACAGCAAAGAAGTTTGGATCTGGTCACGGAACACTGAGTTTGGAAGATGCAGATCCAAAGAGGAAATTGGTTGTTGTATGGGGTCTAAACGGAATCTCTCTACGTCTGATATGAGGCTTAGACTGCTGTGTACACACCGGAGATGTCTTGAGCCGGTTGTGGAACATTGGATCTAACCTTCGATATGCACAAATGCCAAACCAGTTCCAGAATCGCTTCACCAGGGTGCCGATTCCATGCAAACAACGTGGAAAATTTCGAACTGATTTCAGCATAGATAATTTTGTAAAGGTCTGATTCCTCCAGAAATATCGTCAAACCGATTCACAACATATGTACACTTTTGATCGTTCTCCAGACTCCCGCAGACGATTCTTTCCTTGAAGTTTTCTCTGCTTCGAAGCTCTCCATCTAGCGAGCCTCCGATCCAGAAAGTCCAGAATTCTCTCCACGACATTGACGACTCGTGCCGAAGTGCTTTTCTACATTTCACACTTGCATAATATCTCAAATTCTTCGACTTCCACCACGTGTAGACACCTCACCCGCTTCTTTCCCCTCTCACATGGATCTTCACAACATATTTTCGCGCATCTCACTCACCACATTATGATCACAATTCTTCAGTCGATATGAAAGGCAATTAACTGCCATTGTCTCTGTGATCGTGCTGTATTTCATTCTGCGAGCTAAGAAACTAAATCGTCATCGCATCGACGTCCCCAAGAAATTGTACGCTTTGAAACCATGCTTTTTCTGCTATAAAAATACAAAGATCTTTGATTAGATACATCTCCTCCATGTGTATGTGAATGTGTCCTCTCTTCCTGCATATATTGGCATGCAAATTCTTCCGCCCATGCGAGAAAGATGAAATGAGGAACCTTGACCGCCAGCACGCTTTGTGCCAGGCAGGGCATAAAGCCTCTCAGATATAGTGCGGAAATAGTGACGAACCTTCTCTCACATGCCATAAGCTGCTCTGGTCTGATCCGTTGAACGCAAAGGGATATGCTGTGGTCCAATGACCCACCGAGATGAGAATATGGTTGCACGGCTTAGCAGCACACCTCGCCATCCTGCACGACTCCATCATCATGGGCCATAGCATCCTCCGAGTCCTTCACAGGGTAACCGTGGAGCTTGTTGGCGCACTCGATTGCCTTCTCGAGTGGCTCCTCGCTGGCGTCAGTCGTGGTTTTGAGAGCGTTCTGTACGACAGCGTAGACACCATCGTCAGTGGATACGGATGATGAAGCTGAAGTACCGGAGCTCGAGACCGTATCCTTCTCAGCCTCAACAATGACTTCGTCCTCACCATCGCTCAAGTCAATCTCATCTGGGTTAACAACCTCCGCGCTATCGTCCTTCGCCTTTGTCGAAGTATTTCCCAACTCCTTGCCCGAAGTCTTCAAATTGCTCTCATCAACCTCCTGTTCTCCGTTCACACATCCGCGCTTCTTCGAGCCAGGAACTTGGAACCATTTGAAGAGTTGAACCTTCGGCTTCTTCTCTGTATCCACAACCAATTTCGCCTCCGCATCAACTCCAGCCCTAACTTCAGATTCAGCAGCTCGTCCACTACTCCCCGCACTCGCAAAGCTCGATCTCTCGCTCTTAATCAAACACTGCAAATTGACTCTTGGCGGACTAGCCGAAAACCGCAGCTTAAGTCCTCCAGCTTGTGCATTGCTACCAGGCGCAAGCACATCGTCAACCTCACTTGCCGAGAAACTATTGAGAGCGTTTCTTGTCGGTGAAGTTCTGGGCGAGGTTCGAGATGTGGATGACGAAGAGGTGTTGATGTGGATCGAGCGGGGACGCATTCCGGTGTCGACGAAGCGGGGAATGTCGCTGGCGTATTTCGAGCCTGCGAGGCCGATTATGGAGTCGCGCTTTTCGAGGAGAGGGGTGGTGGCTGTAATTGTGGGATTGACGAGGTCTTTGTTGGTGTTGGAGGCGAGGAGGGCCGCCTGGAGTTCTTGGTCTACGGTGAGGACGGTGATAGATGGGTTGTCCGTATGTGTAGAGCTGAGTGATATGAGTGTTGAGGGCGGAGGTGGTAGCTCGTTCGATTTCTGACGATACTCGATGGCGGTGTTATTCTCCGAATCTGATGGGCTACTCTGAGTCTGGACAGCAGGAGTCGATAAGCCAGGAGCAAAGTTACTTCCTTTGCTCAATCCACTGGCAGAGCTTTCAATGTCGGAACTAACAATAACCATCATCTCATCAAGAACCTCAACCCTTGCATCAGTATCATCTTCATCATCCAACTCGTCGTTCACCTCGTCAGCCCAGCTAGCAGCCTTCAATTTGGCAGCGTTGAAATCCGGAATGTTGACTTTCTGGTTCTCAAGAGCAGCAAGTCGTTTCGGACCCTCACCACTCTCACCCTCAAATTTACAAGTAGTCTCCTTCTGCTCGCGCATTACCCAATTGTCCGGGAAAACCTTCGGTCTTGGCTTCACCCCATTCGCCAACTCCTCGACCTCACCAGCACAAGGATCAGCCTCCCACTTGCACACCAACCCACGATATGCATTCCAAGAATGCAGAATAGCCCATGCACTACCCGCCATATCGATATTCGCAAACTGCAAATGCAGCGTGAACTCCTCATCGACCCACATCTCGATCAAACTCTGTGCGCGATGTCCATTTCCGCAAGCGAGGTCATGCTCAAGTTGGGTGAGGGAGAAGTAGGATGGCACGTCGAGAATGGCGATACATCGAGTATGCTCTCGCAGACGAGTGGTCTGTCTAGTAGGGAATGGGAAAGTGGGTGTATCAACTAGAGTGACCTCCACAATGTTACCCTCACCGAACGAAATCGGATGTTCAGCTGCGTAAAGAACATAGTCCTCTGCGGCGGCTTCATGCTTGAAGACGACACGTGCTTGGAGAGTGCCCGGTACGATCTTTCCCATCTTCACGACCACCGCACTGAGGATATCGCCTCCTCTGACTCGTACAAGCACATCGCGGACCTCAGTACCGAGGGGCAGATTGCTGAGTTGGACGGTGCGCATGTAATTGGAATCACCCTCGGCAGGAATGTACTGGATGCCGTAGCGGAAGAAATCTGGGAAGCGGGTGTAGTTGCGGCCAGTAGCGGCGCGCATGTGTGCTTCGACAGCACCGTTCCGATCTTAAGAGTCGGTCCAGAGGCTTTGCTCGAAGGATCGGTCTTTAGGTGTTTCGATTCGAGATGGGTGAGGAGCTGAGTTTGTGAAGTTTGGTGCGAAGCGATCGAAGTCTCGTGTTGGTGGAGATGGCTCGATATTATCGTAGTCAGCGCCGCGAAAGCTGCCTTCGAGAGCAAAGCCTGTCTTGATGACGCCCGGTGGTGGCATGTTTGTGAACGCTGCCATTGCCTTCTTGTTCTCTTCGATTTGCTCGTCGATATGTCTCTCGTCCTCCACTAATCTGTGAGTTCCGGTAGACAGAGAAGATGATTGGGCAGGAATGGATGGAGGGAACTCCAAAACCATAGTCGATGGGATGGAAGAAGTCTGTCTGGAAACAGGTGCAGGGATGCCATCGTTATCGAGGAAATCTTCCAGACTACACATACCAACATCAACATGTGCAGGATGAACAATTAGCTCTTCCATAGGAGAATTGGGGATCGTTGGTAGATCATAGTTCGAATCCTCACCCCAGCTTACAGCGAGTTGGGAGCTGGAAGGTCCGGGTCTACGTATGTGGCGGTTGTCTTGTTGACTTTGTGGCGGATTAGCCGAGCCTGAGCCCGAAGCTAGTTCGCGCGCTACCATTTTGCCCTTTCCCTTGTCCAAACCCCGACCCTGACTGCCAGCATTACTGCCCAACCAACCAATTTCCTTGCGCATAACATCTTTACGCGGTCCCACGCTGCCGACATCATCCTCGCGCCCATGTGTACGACCGCGATCTTCAATCCCACGCTCCAAATCCCGGATTCTGGATCTTAACAATCGATCAGACTTTCGATATCTCTCAATCTCTTTCTCCAAGGCTTTGATCCTATTCTCAATGCCATCAAACTGGACAGCAGGAGCGCCAGCCAGGACTTGCGGAGATGGAGTGACACAAGCACCACGAGTAATAGACTCGATTACGATGCCAAAACTACTGATCACAGCCTCCTTATCTCGTTGAGCATGTTCCAGATCGTTCTTCAGAACAGCAATCTCAATCTTTTGCTCTGCGATGACTTCTTCACGAGAATACTCGATGAGTTGAAGCTTGTTGATTTCTTCCTGCAGGTCTTTGATGGCTCGAGTCGTGGATGAGGCTTGGTGAGAAAGCGATTGTGGTGAACATGGTGATTGGTGATGAGCGTGCACCTTTGGAGACTTGGGTAGCGTGTAGGGAGTATAGGAGGATATGATGGGATTGGTAGGGTCGTATGTGACCTTGACTCCTGGGATGTGGTGTGGAGGGCTAGGATGAGTGGCTTGTGATGAAGCCATGTTGCCGGTTGTGCTCAAAGATGAGAGCTTCGATTTTTGGAGTCAGCGGGCGCGCGATGAAAGTCGGACAAAAGAAGTAAAGTTCGACGAATGTTTGGGTTTGTCGTTGGAATAATTTTAAGGAAGTGATGTCGATGTTTTGGAGGTCGCCAAACTGAGTGCCTGGAGGTATCTGAAATCTAGCAAGAAGCTATTAGTATGTGAGTGTCTTGCTGGTGGCTACCAGGATGGGAGACGGACCTTTGACTATGTAAAGATGTGTTACTGAGATCCGATCTCTCTGATGACAGAGGAGTAAGTAAGTTATGTGAAGTGGCCGAAGAAGACGTGTAGAAGATGACTTAAGTCGAGTTGTGGAGAGGTGAAGCAAGTAGGAGCACAGTTTTGACGTACGAATCTTCTGCTTGTGCTAAGGTGTGATAAGAAGAAGTAAGTACAAGTTGTAGGGAATAGTTGTGTTGTTGTTGGTTGAGGTAGAAGTAGTGGAGGGTAGAGATTGCTTGTTGATGTAGGACCGGCAAAGCATGTTAACAGACGAGGCTTAAGTAGCCAGAGCTGCCATCAAGCAAATCTCGGGTGAATTACTCTTTCCTCCACGACTTGTGTCGACCTCTTCAAGGAGAGGGAGGAAGATCAAATTGATTACTAGTGGAAGTTGGAGGAAGTTTGTTAAGAGCAAAGCTTGATTAGCCTGCCTTTCCTAAGTAACAACTAGAGAGTGAATCGTAAGCTAAGAGCAGTAGGCAGGTGATTTCCTCTTGCCTATCTTTCTGCTCGAGATGTTTCTATCCTGGACCAGCCAAAAGCTCAGCGTGCTATGCAATGTCCGTACTTGAGGCAAGCTGGTGATCATCTACTACGGATGAAGCAACTAAACCCAGACACTATCCAACCCATCAAGCATCTCAATAATGGGAAGCACACTTTGTATGTTTGACTCCCCCTCCACTCGCGTCCTCATCATTGATCCTCCACCCAGTACCACTTCCACTCCACCAACACCTCCTCCCTTTCGTTCCCTGCCTCCCTCCTCCCCTCCCCCACTCCCTTTTCAAACAAAACTTCCCTTATCCAGCCTTCCACCAAGACCAACTCACCGAATACCAGCCATAAACCACCCCCATCCAACCCACCACACAACCCGCCAACGACACAAATTTGATCGCCAAAACAAGCCAGCGGTACGTAACGACTCGGAATGAGTATTGTGTGTAGTAGTGTAAGGGCTAGCATGCCAATCGAGAGTTTGAAAACTGGCGACGATGAGACTCGGTCGGGGAGGAGGAGAGCCATGGTATCTCTGTTGCTGAGTATGAAATACTGTGATGTGAGGGGTTGTCAATGAGATGCTGATGAGTGAGATTGTTGGCCTCGATGTCTGTGTTGTGGTGATTTAGCGAGAGAGTTGGGAGAAGAGAAGTGTGAGTAGAAACTAGATGGTGCGAGAGAATGCGAAGATTGTTGGAATGCAATAACAAGATAAAAGTGGCAGAATGCCCAGCGCAAAGAAGTGAATCCCCACTTGGATATGTAATCTCCAGTTTGCTCTTCTTGACCTTGCCAAGACCAGATAGAGACCAATCTCATCACTGGATGTATGTAAATGAAAGCAGAAATGAGAGGAACAAGTAGGAGAAAAATATGAACATTAGAAATTGCTACTATCATATCCGATGCATATGTCCTCCACACACGCCCCGACTCTGCCAGAGCCATGCAAGCTCCACCAGACGCAAATTTTTCGGCCGTAGGTTCAGCCGCGCCTGTAGGCCGAGTTGGACAACCAAAAACACCCAGATCCCAGATCCGTACCCATTCCATTCAACGCCGTGAGCCTGAACTGCCAAATCCACATGTACTGAAGACCACAAAAGTAATTACAGGTTCCTGTTATCAGAACCTATTCTTCTTATGCAAGCCCTTGCTTTCCCTCTTGGCTTTCCTGCCATCTGATGGAGTCACCGAAGCAGCAGCATATTCCTTCGAATGTCCACCAGCACCATGTGACCCACCTCTATTCCCATCGACGATCCCATCACCATAGTTGTATCCACCAGTCGCTCCTTGCATCTGGTGAGGTCCCCATGCAACGGGCGGCTTCATCTCGATTTCTCGCTCCTTCTTGCGGAGATATCTGCGGCGGAGGAGACAGGCTCCGATCCAGCCTCCGACTATGGCGAAGAAGATTACGACGATCATGATTACCCATTTGTAGTGTGTGGAGATCCTGGGATTGGAAGTTAGTTTGCGATTTCTGCGCATATATATTGAGCTGTAGAGGGACGTACCAGGAAGGAGTGCTAGCTCCAGTAGCCTTCGGCTTGCTGGCACCAGTCTGCGTCGCAATCGCACCATCTGACGCCGTCGTCGTAACGACTTTCCCCTTGGCGCAGAAGTCATCATACCACTTCTTCACGGCTTCCATATCGGATTGTGTATTACAACTCTGCGCGCCGCAGACGAGCGCCACGCCCGTCGTGCCATCGTTATCGAAGACTGTGAGTCGCGAATCGGTACAGAAGCAGTTCTCGTCGACGGCTGTCGTTGCGGGTGGTGAGCATTTGCCTTGCACGTCGAAGAGGGGTCCGCACAGAGAGGCACAAGCGGGAAGGCCTGAATTGAAGGGGACGATTACTCCATCTGGTGAGGCGGCGCCTGCTGCTGCTGTCGCTGTAGTTGTTTGTGCGGATACGGAGGATATGATTGAGAGGAGGGTGAAGACGAGGGTTGCTGTCGGTGGCCGCATTGTGAAGTCTGATATCCTGTGGCGTGTCGTGGATGTAATCGCGTTCGTATGCAATCGCAATGCTGAGTCGATTCCAATTCTTTATCGTTCTTGTTCGTCGTCCTTCTCCTTGGCTGAATCCGTTTCGTGATTCAGCAATTCCAAATCGCGAGCTGATCCAAACACTGCGAATGTCATCCAAGAATCCCCTCGCTTCTGTACTTGAGGTCGTCCGTCGTAATTCGCGATTAAAAAACTTTCCCAAATATTCCACTTGTCCTTCAACTCACATCCATGAAGCGAATGTATGTTAAGGTCCACGTCTCGCGTTTTGTTTCGTGGGAGGAAGGGAAGGTTGGGTTGGGCTGATATGCGTGTTAAGACCAGGGATGGCGTCCTGATCTCCAATTTCCGGATGTTGGTTGGCGGAATTTAATGTCTCTGCTATCGATCGAGCTGTGTTTCGCAGATATCGTTTCGCGGATCAGAAAAGAGGGATCATCTAAACGAATGTGGTTGGTTTTGAACGACAGGAATGGAGGGAGAGAAGGAGGGTGGAGGGATGGTGGTGTGAAGGATTGAAAGTCCGTCAGGAATGAATGGCGCGGTGGAGACCTTTGAGGTGTGGTCGAGGGTCGTCTAGCTTGGGTTGGCTTGGGTGGTTGGCTTGGATGCGGCGCGGATTATCAGCTTGGGCTTACACCTGGGGGAAGGAAAGTCAAAAAGTGCCCACCCTCGAGCCACTCTTTCGAGATCGAGTCCAGGCGGCCAAGACGATCTCACGCGGGACGACATGGAAATCCCTGTAGCTGCAATTTTAGCCAGAGTACATTTCGCGCTCTATGCATGGCAATGCAAACAATTTGCTTCTCCTGAAAACACTCTCTTCGCTCTCCTTTATGTGAGAATAATGGTATCGTCATTTATATCTCTCCGAATGCCGTACGTCTTTACAACATTCTCATCTCATCATTTCATCCCGACCCATTCATTGTGTCACCCTATCGGGAGCTTAACATTAGACTCCCGTCCGTCTTTCTTTCCCCGCGATGAAATTTATGGGCCAGGGTCTTGCCAAGCACTCCCGCTCAAGTAAGATCTCGCCATACAGGAACATCTCCTAAGGTTCATGTACTCCCCATCTTTTGCTTTAATTGAAACACTCCGTTCCATTCAAACGCTGATCGAATTCCTACTTTTCAGAAGAAAGTAAGTCCTGATTCGATTTCATTGGTCAAGCCACTCGGACCCCGCCTGAAGCGAGCGAGATAGGGTTCCACACGTGACTGTCAGTAGACGAAAATGCGATTATTCTGTCTTCCTTCTCAGGGGTGGACATGAGGAGGTACAAGAAAGGAAAACGAACAGCATGTACATATACAAAATGCGTAACACTCCTCACGTTGACTTTATATGGATATTCCGCCGCTGCGATGATGACGAATTGCTCACCTACCTAGGGAATATCAACAACGACAAGCGAGAATTGGCTTGGTTCCGAGTATCCTTTGAACTGACATTAGACTTTTGTGTGAACACCCTTTCGATGTTGAGATCTAGGGGATGCCGCGGAAGTTATCGTAGCACAAAGGCAATCTGTCCACCTCCCTTGTCTGGCCACTGTTCCTATCATTCATTCATCTGTCCTGTCCTCCGGTCATCAATCACTTCCTCACCTTCAGCATCCTCCAGACTCTCCCTAGCAACTCTGAAATCCGCCCAAAATGCCTCCGTACTGAATCCCTTGTATTCTCCACACCATAACCACTCTCTCAAGTATTCCTCAACATCGTTCACATCCAGGTCCGATTCTTTTCCCTCCTGACTCAGCGTTATGGCCTCGCATAACCTCCTCGCCAAACCTGCAAAATACACCTTCTCATATGTAGCAAGTCCACCGATACAATCCATAACATAAAGCCACATACATCCGGATACAAAGTCTGGATTTTCTCGACTTCAATGGGCGCGAGCGACGACAGCACTCGACGAATACGCCGAGACAACATGGAAAGAAAGGAGATCCCCAAAGGCATCTCGCGCATAAACATGTAAATATGCAACAACGTCACGTTAGCAAATAGTACAAGAATAGCTGTGTCAGAGTCAGAGATGGCCAGTGCAGCCAACTGCAGTATATCAACAGTCAGCCGCTCCAACCGCTCCACCATGTCACTATACGCGAGGATTTCTGGCGGTTTGGAGAGCCGAGAAGTCATTTCTTTGAGTCGGGTGACATTGTGGATACCCCAGTAGACAGAGATTGCTTCGGCGCTGAGGGCTGGGAGGGAGGTGTTTATGGTGAGACTTGCTAGGTAGGTTTGTGCTAGGTTGGAGTAAGGAAACCATTTTGTGGGCCTTTCTTCGTCGGGTGGGAGCGTGAGTGTGAAGCGGGCTGGGGCTTCGAGGAGGATCGATGCGCAGCTATCGATCCTGCTATTTGTTAGATGCTTATCTTTTTGGTAAGTTCTCGGCGTACCATGTTGTAAGCTTCCTTGCGTGGCTACCTTGCCTTATGGCGTCAATGCCACCGCGCGTTTTGACCATGGCTTCGAGACCATCCATGTGGAGTCTTGCACTTGAGGTTGATCCGGTGAATTGCTAAGCCAGTAGTTACATATCAGTCACACTGATCTATACCTTCCTGTGAGTAGTAAAGACGACTTACCTCGAAGAGAGCAAGACACGCGACAGCAATGATGGTGGCATCTGTACACTGGCATAGTATCAGTATCCCACACTTATGTCTTCCAATTTACTTTAACAAGACTTCCGACCCGCCCCACGAAAGATCTTATAAAGAACGGGAGCGGAAAACACGACCAACCTCGGGTACTGGCCTTCTGAGTCGGCGGTTGACTATCTGAATTGCTTTTGCTATGTGGTATACATAATCTGGGCTCGGAAGGCCGTGAAGGATATTGTGCCGCACTGCGGAGTGCGACAGCGTGGCGTGGAGTAGTGCCGCATCTGTCATTACGAAAGAGAGGTACTCTTTGCGGGGGTTGACTGGTGAGGAGGTTTCGCTGAATACAGCATCGTCTACAGAAACAGTATCACTTAGCATTTCGACAGCGGGGGAAAAATTTCAATCAGGAACCGCGCGGAAGGTTAGTGAATGAAGGTAAGATATATGGGTGGAGCAGGTAATTAACAACATGTGATCAAGCCAGATGGTCCCTCACAGTAATGGATATAGAATTGAGCATTTCCTGCATCCAATACGGGAAGAGTCTGGAATGGGTTGACTACAGCGCTTCGTGGAATGAGGCTTAGTTGAAGTTGGTCGGCAACAAGCCAGCATCTCTGCTCGTTTTCCTCTCTTTTGTCTGAGCTGCCAGCCCGAGGCCGTATAAAAGGGACTTGGCTTGATGTCTTGGTCTTCTTATCAGGCTTGCTTCTCGCATGAGATTGAATCAAAGTCCGAGATATGCCTTCTGGTCTCGCTGTTCCTGTTTCCGTGATGAAAGGAAAGCTCTGATATTTGGTCAACTGCGGATTACGAATTTCAGTAGACGCTCTTACATGTTTCTGGGCTACGTCTGCCTTCTTCTTGTACGTCGTTATTTCAATGGCTACAAATGGACAGAGAGATCAGCCATGCATATACCATCCTCAAATACGCTCAAGGTCCGCTCCCGTTGTGTGTTTGTGGGGGATGTCACCTACCCGTCTCTGTGGTCCATTCTTCCACATCGTCCGTTTCGGTCCACTCGTACGTCTCACTTGATCTCGTTTCCTTGGTGAATCGCGCTTGAGACTGAGCAAGTACTACGTCCGGATGCTTGGGTAGATTGGCGTCAGAATTCAGGGATGATCGATAATCGGATTCCATTCCGGGCCCACCCTAGCTACTGTATCGTACGCTTCCTCGACTCCAAGCAGGGGCACTAGGCTGCTTTTACATGAAAAGCAGGGGTTCATGCCCTGTATGAAGTATGCTGTGCTTCTAGAAGACGAGAAGCTGCCCTGCTAAGTCGTCTGAGAGCCACGTGGGATTCAATTATGACGGCCCTCAACATACACACCTTCCCTTAGGATACTGGAGACGTGAGAAGCAGTACAAAGAACGCGTTCTTGAACATTGATAGAGAAGCGAAAAGTGGCTGAGCACGCAATGCTTCCTAATTCCTTTCGCATGGTTTGATTCCTCATAGGCTCGTTTGTGGACACCGAGTGCCACTGAACGATCACTTTTTCCTGAATTCAAACCCCGTCGAACTTTCGATTGAGCTCTCTAGATGTCAATGGAACTCAATGACAGTCAGCGAGCAAGAACAAATAATCCGTCAGCAGTGCAGCACACCCAAGTGGTGACGGTAGTGAAAAGGTGTGAAGGGAGCGGACACAGTCGGGGAATGACTACATGACCAGATCGAGCAATTTGCAAGGATCTTGATTGGCGAGCCGCAACTGCACAGAGAGGAGTAATCAGGTCTTGATGACCCGAAATGGTAAGTGATCTGACTTCCTGCACTTCCTGCGCATGGTGCATTGCAGCACTTGCTACGAAGAAACTTAAGAAAATAACGTGGTCATTGGCCTACGCCCATCCAATTCGGGGTTAACAAAATGCCGCTTAGCAGATCAGCATCCCGCCCCTGCTGAACCGATACCCGCGCGATCTCCTCAGAGATCCAACAGGCTATCTTGAATATCAGATCATGCGCTGGAACACCGAGTTCTGTGGGTAGTGTCCCGCTTCTCCATTCCGCGCTGATTACCTATCGAAGCTCGGCTGCACCTCAGGTTTCTATACAAACTCCCTTCTTCTGCCGACTTGGCTGGCGCACATCTTAGTGAGCTTTGTAATGATTAAGGCGTTGTTCTCGAAATGACTCCCTGCTCTGCGTCAGCTGGATCGTATCTGACGGATCGCTGGTACTTTTCAAGGCTGGCCTGCGCACTTAGATCGACAATCCTCCGATGAAAAAGTCTTCTGCAATGCCCGATCTACAGTTCTCTGCCTCTCTGGTGCAGATACAGCGAGACAGTGCGGCGGTATGCAACTTGCGCTTATGGCTTTCGCCATCTTTCGGGATGTGACAAGATAGAGCTATCTATATCATGGTTCCAACTTGTGGCAACAGTTCCAAATACACAATTGCAGAGGCAGACCCCACAATGGACTACAATCACGACAATGAATGGTTTGGTCACTTGGCCGACTTCCCTGATATGCCAATGCCGGTTAACTATGAGGACATGCGACCTTTTGAACAAGTGCACACAGTGAGCATCGCACCAGCATGTAGCATTCCTCTGACTGATAACCAGAAAGCCACAGACAGCAGATGAAAGCAGGTGGCCTAGCCCGAGCCAAAGCTCTCCAAGCACACCAGCTGAAAATGCAAGGGCGTCACGTGCCAGTGCAGCGAGAACATCGCATCCTATGGAGCAGCCTCCATTGAAGACAGAGAGGTAGGAGAAACTATCATGTACGATTTAGCTTGTGCTTACATGACAGGAATGCGTCTATCGATGGTGTATCAAAGGATCGCAGGAGAAAGAAGAACCGTCAAGCTCAAGCAGCATTCCGTGAACGACAAAAGAAAGTGATCGCGGACCTCCGTCAGGACGTGGTGCATCATGTTCAATATAGCCAACTGCTGAAGAAGAAGATATACGACATGCTCGCTGGGATGGAAGCGATGAAATCAGGGGTTGAAGAAGCACTTGCTCTAGAGCCTCCACTTATGTCGACGGACTTCTTACGTACCGGAATTCTTGAAGTGCGGTCTTCACCAGCACCATCTTATGAAGCATCACACGAAGGTGGATGCTGTTGACGGATTGAGTGCCAATATCATGCGATAGATTTATGGAAAGTAATGTGTAATGACAAGGCGGTGGTGTTTGGGAGATCGCAAGGAGCAAGGAGAGGGCTTGGCAAAGAAACCTTACTAGGTCAAGGTCACGTTTCTTTGGTATAGAATAGTGTAACTTCGATGCAACTACCAACTCGACGTTTTGAATGGATTTTACAACGAGGAGCATGGCCACACTTTACCTCTGGAAAGATTTTTCTGGTCTGTCTAGAAGATTATGAAAGACACGTGACCAACAGATTGTAAGTCCGCCCCCAGGTCTCGCCCCGAGATTCTTCTTTCCGTCTCCCCTCAATCCCGCAACATCTACCTCGAGACTCCGCATCTTGCGGAGCCGGGCAGGAATCGACTTTCGCCCAAGAGGTTCCACCGATGGACTAGAGACCAGCAACGAAGATGGAGACGCGAAAGGCCTCCATCATCGATCTCTCGACAGCCAAGTCGAACGACGGAAAACAGTCAAGTCGAACGCCAACAGTTTCCTATGATTGTGATATCGAACAGTCTCTACCAAGGGTCTAGATGCATGACGTCTCTCCCTACCACTACCGACTTCGGATCGATTTGCTCGAGAATGTTTGAAGTCGTGTTCCTGGATTGCGCTCAGATGCGCACGCCTTGAACGCGCCAACCGATGAAACTGCCCGCCAATAGTTCTTCCTCAAACATTTGAAGTCAAAGTCATGGAATGGGAGATGATTCAGATCGGATATCCGGTTTGATGCGCAGTTGATCATAAGCTAAGCCCTTGATATAAGTGTATGGAACTTGCGATCTTCGATCATATATTTAGGTTGCCTCTGGTCGATGTGGCTGTTCAAAATCCATCCATCCAAGACTAGATTTGGGAATTTATCTGGAGATTCTACGCATGAACTGCACGAATCAAGACTAGATTCTCGCTTTCAATCATCGTGCCTGTTGAAATGCCATCTGATGGCGCTCAAATCCAGGTGTGCCACTTTTCTCCGATTCGTTGTCGCATCGTTCTCGTTTCGCAAGTTGGCTCGAAACATGAAACCGTGGTGTTGTTTTGTTTCACCCAATCGCTGTCTAGGATTTCTGAAGCGAGAGCTCATTATTCGCCTCTTGGTGAGGTATCATCTGTCTACCTTTCCATGCTGTGTGGTTTCAAGCTTGGATATGTCCAATGTGCAGCAAGTCCTAGCGAAATTTATGGGTTTGTGCCGTTACCAGTGTCAAGCTAGATGTGCCTCATACCTTGAGGCTGTGGCGTTCTTGATACCATCAGAGCCTAGTTATCATTGGCTGCCGCAAGAAAGTTTGAATCGATGCGGATCTACGCGTCCTTTAAGCATATTGCTTCCCGCACCGTAGATCTGTCCATCATATGTTAGACTTTATATCGTTATCGTCCTTTGTTGTCGGAATCTTGATGTCTTTTTGCTCTTCGATGTAATTTCCAATGTTTATTCGAGTACTTGTAGCAACAGCAGTCCTGGCATTGCCTAGATTCGTTCTCTCAGCGGACAAACCACAATGTTTTAATCCCGATGGCTCGAAGGCGGACGCGGATGTGCCATGCTTTCGAACTGATAGCCTGAGTAGAGTGTGCTGTGGTCCAAATCAAGTATGCTCGACCAACAATCTCTGCGTCAATAAAGCGGCGACTTCTCCAGCACAAACATTTCGCGGTTCATGTCTAGATCCTGCCTTTGGCCCAAGCTGTCCTACATTCTGCACAGGAAGTATGTATGATCCGATTTGAGGACGCGAGATCTCTACTCACATCCACATCTAGGCAACAGGAATGGACAAGCGGCTGTAGTACCATGTGGCGATCCAAAGGCAGGAACCTTTTGCTGCGATGAAGGCAGCGGAGCAGCTTGTTGCAATACACCTTCTAAGGTCCTTACGCTAGGGGTTGGGACCACATTCCCTGAAGGCGTCTCGGCTTCGGGTGTCATGTCAATGGGCACAATGATGAATCCTCCGGCAGCAAATTCTCCACAGCCACTAATTTCCATGCAAAGCAATACCATAATATCCATGGCGATAGCGACATCTTCGCCTCCTGGCCCATCTGGACAGCAGGCAACGATAGCCCTCAATCCTACTCAGTCAGCACCTACGCTTCCACCCATACCATTTGCACCTCTAGAATCCGCAAAAGGTGTTGAGGTGTTGAGACCTACCCCGTCGGCTACTTCCACTGCAGATTCGAGGACGTCTGTAGAAGCAGCAATCATAGCAGGCGCTGAGTCCAAGCCTCCTGCTCTCTCATCTTCACCTCCTCTCTCTGCCATAACGATCGCGAGTGCTGCTATAGGCGGCGTCATCATCGTTACACTCATCATTGTGGTTTCGGTCATCGTCATGCGATGGCGAGCAGCGAAGATAGAACAGGAACGTCAAATCCAGGAAAGCTCAGTCGGTACTGATTACAATGGTGGCATCAGGAGATCGATCAGAGATAAAGCTGGTGGAAGTGACGATGGCGGTTCATCTGGGTCACAAAATACAGAAAGCAATAGTCAGTCGTCTGCCGTGGGTGTTGAATCACAGCCGACAAACAGAGGAATGGCCGAAATTGGGGGACCAAATGGCTTGGCAGCTAGGGATAGGACCAGACCAGTTGTATCGCCGACACGATATGGCGAAACAGGGGTCATTACTTTGCAGAGAGAGATCACGCCCCCGCAGCGGCTAAATCAAGACCGAGATGTGGAGAGATCTGCTGGCTTACCGGTCATGAGGAATGCCGCAGAGAATCCTTTCAATCGACGGATATCTCTATCACCATTCGACAGCCCGTTCGACGACGCGAGAGACAACGACGTAGATTCGCCCACCAAAGGATTTCAAAGTGGGCGAGGATCTGATTGGAGCGTAGATACACTCACGACGAACCTTGACGGCACTTTGCGAGCTAATGAGCGAAGTCGAGGAGTAAGTGAGTTGGATCGGGAGGCAGATATGATCAGAGCAAGATATCCAAGAGGCTCAGAGCCAGAATATGGACGAATCTCATCTGATGATCCGAGACTGAGAAATCCGCCGATGACTGAAATATCCAACGGGATGAGAGTGCCAGCTGCTGGACTCGAAAGGCGGGTTAGTCGGAACAGCTTGAATACTTTGGATAGCGAGACTTTCCAGAAGTTGCTGTATGATGTTCAAAGTCAGCCGTTTTGAAAGAATAATATTATAGAAACAGCTTTTTTGTAGATCTTTGGCACTGGCTTATTCCTGTATATTGCTTTCGTTTGGGGGCTCGGGTTACTGGAATTCCATAGAGCGTGTACCTAATATACCAGAGTTTGTGATGAAATCACAGCGATGTTTCCCCGTTGCCTTGATGGGCACGAGATAACACACAGCTTTCAAGCGTTCAGAAATTGATGGAGCTATCGATCTAATTCGATGCTTGGTTCTTGGTGCAATACGAGGACCGATTCATGAATAAACGAGCAAAATACAGAAAATAATCCAATCCAGCCAGCCCCAACATATATTCGTGCATTCCACCGTCAGGCTCGGACAACAATACGCGTATCCGAACCCCACCATCGTACTCAGCCGTGTATGACGTTCTAGTCTTGGCACTCCGAGCCTACCGACGAGACGGCACAGCCTCGTCTCTAAACAACACCTTTTTATTTCTATATATCTCCTTCACACCGAAGAATCTCAATTCTATCTTCTCACAAGATGAAGAAACATTGAACAATACTCACTTGTCGTTCAACAAGCGCCAGACACAACACATACAAAATGTCATCTCCACCCCGCTCTCCCATACCTCAAATCCGTTCCCCTCCTCCACCAGAAGCTCCAAAGGAAAGTGCTGTGAGCAGAGTATGTTCCCCATTTTCTCATGCCCCAATTCCTATGTCCTTTTCCACGGAATCTTATAAGCTGGCCATCTATCCAGCTACTCATCACACCCATAACATTCCTCTCCTTCCTCCTTTCCCTCGCCCTCATCGATTCACACAACCACCACATCCGCACAAAAACTCACTCTCACTCTCCCTCACGAAGCCAACCTAACACTCTACTCGGCCGGATCAGAAATATATTGCACAGCCTAGTCTGGAAAGAAGTTGATCAGGGTCCGTACGCGTATGTGAAGTCTCCAAATCTAGACCCGAATGTAAATGTGGGTGAGGGAGGGAGAGAGAGATCTGCGAGCGGGAGCAGGAGTCCGAGGAGGATTGGAGAGAAGGATGAGCCGTGGCATTGGCATACTAAGCAGAGAAAGATGATGAAGGCGGAGGTAGAGGACGCTTTTAGAGTTCGGAAGTGGGTGGTTATTTTCCTAGTGGGATTTGCTATTTCTGGGGTGGGTTTGCTACTTATGATAGGTTGGTGGGTGCTTGGGTTTTGGAGGAATTGGGAAGCAAGGGTAGATGGCATGAGGGAGCTTTGAGAAGTGCTGATGCTCTCGATGGCCCGGTAATCTGGTGGCGTTATGGAGGGATATGATGATTGAACGGTTGGAAAGGATAATGAAGGACTTGAAGTGTATGAATGTATGAAATGTATGAATGTATGAATGATGGAGATGCGGGCATTTGGATCTCATACGGAGTTCTGATTTGGATTTCGGTCTGATTTGGGTAGATTAGATTTGAATTTGAGGCCTTGTACCCCGAGTGCTACCTGGGTAGCATGTGTATGAGATCATTGTTTAACAGCAGACTAAATAGTCGATTACTTGAAAAGGTTCACAAAGGAGGCATCCGAATAAGCTGTCTGGCACCTGGTCTAAGAAATCACTCATGCATCTTCACATTCAGAGTAAGCTATTTTCCCCCGGATCTAAGAAGCGACTTCCTGAATTATACTTTCATCTTTTAATGGTCTCGTTCCAAACGATAAAAGTTGATGTTTGATATATCAAGCCGACGAGATGAACTTTCCCCTCAACGCGTCTCGGCAGCTGCGGAATAAAAACGAGTGGCTGGGTTCCAGGGATCATGAGTCGCCTGCAGCGACCCTATCGATTAGACAAGGTATCAGATTAGAAGCAAACACGCAAACAACTGTGCACATAGTCGAGACAAGTTCCCCTCAATTGATGTGAATAGCAGATCTTTCACTTATACATTCTGCATAATTCACAAAAGTGTTCACCTTCACTCTGTTACTTATCATTCACTGGATCCAAGCTCTGAACCCCTAACAAAAAGGCGGACGCTAGTAAGTGGGGCCCTAAACTTTAAATGTCGCGTGAAAGTTGAAGTTAGAGCTCAACAGCAGCTTTTCGACGTTCACGCGCCTTTTGCTCACAACTCTCGATGCTGTCTTCCAATTTCTCCACAAACCACCAGTTGCATTCTCGATCTCGAGAGCTGGCTTGCGCTTCTTTGAAAGATCGAATCTAACAAAATGGCGTCTCCAATGGGTCCACCACAGCCAGCTGGCTACAGTCTTCGAGTTCAGCTTTTTGGACCAACAGCTTACGATGCAAGCGACAAACCAATTCGCTGTTTCCGTGTCGTTGCGTCTCCAGAGTTTACGGTTGAAGAGTTCTGCGTGGAAGCTTCAAGGATTCACCAGATCAATTATGGAACGTAAGTATTTCTTGCGCCTAGGCTCGATCTCATTCTCCGCACTGTGCTAATGACTATGTAGACCTCTCACACTCAAGAAAGTCCAAGACGACCAGCAGTTCGATATCACCCAGAGCGAGATCTTGGGAAATCTTTTTGCCACAGCCTCCACCATTCGATTTGTTCAAGCGTCTTCGATTCCCGGTAGGGAAGACTCTGTTGCGCCAAATTCTGCCCTTAGATTCGACCCCTCTGCGAGCCGCAAACGCGAGAGGGAAGGAAGCGCAAGGGTGAATGGATCTACGCAAGCCAATTCATGGAAGCCCAACAAACGTCAGAGGGTGGTAGATCCGGACGAGCCTTTACCATCTCGGGAGAGCGAGGAGGGTGGCAGAGAGATTGTGAAGGCGAATTGTCGCATCTCTGATGCGAACATCATACCAAACTCCCAAGAGAGTATCATTCTGGGCGAACCAAACGGGCCTTTCCACAACTCGCGACATGTAAGAAAATCGCGCTCCTCAATCTCAATGACGGTGAGGGAGATTGCTGAGACCCCTCCACCGTCTCCACCCCCACCTGTGTCGCTTCGTTCTCTTTTTGATGAGTACGGTTCAGCTGATAAGCAGACGAACCAGCACGATCTCGACGAAGCCTCCAATATCCATTCGCAGAGACGCTACTCGAGTCCTTTGGGCGAAGCTACAACTCGCGCGCAGTCACAAGGTTTAATTCCAAGAGCGAAAAGCGCGAGCTATCACATACAGCGAGCTACGGAGCGTGGAACATCAGTGTCGACCGCAGCTACCAGCCCACTGTCAGTCGATCAACGTAGTCTACAAAATGGAGCTACTTCCGCCAGCCAGCGAAGAAGACCAGAATCTCGGCCAGCCGAACGACAGCGGAATGGGAAGCCTGGCCTGGCGCAAGATGAAAACAGTATATATGAGAACATTGCCTCCGATGATGAAGAGTTCGGTCTTGCGAGTATTGCGAAGGGAAGAAAGGCTTCTTTGAAGGCGAGAAATAGCCCTGCTGGGTTGCCCGGGCTAGAATGGTCGAAGAACAAGTTCAATACTCCGCCCAGCGGAAGTCGCCGAAGTTCTGCTTCCAAGGAACAGACGACTCCTGGCGAGCTGCCTCTCACACCCAACAGCAAGGAACGGGAGGCAAGGCAGAAACAGAGGCAGGAAGCGGACGAGGCAAGAAAGACTAGACTTGCTGCCGCCGAGGCTCGTCAAGCCGAAGAAACACTCAAGGCTGAGGCAAAGAGAGCTGAGCTGGAGGAGCAAGAGCGCATACAAGTTGAGGACTTCAAGCGAGGGGAAGCCGAACGCAAAGCAGCCATCGCCAGAGCTGCGAGACTCGAGAAAGAGCGCGAAGAGAGAGAGAGGAGGGAGGCTGAGGAAGAAAGACTTCGCGACGAAGCTCGGATTGCCAAGGAGAAGGCAGATGAGGCGAAACGTGCCGAGGAGGCACGAGTGGCTCAAGAGAAGGCTGCCGCTGATGAGGCGGAGAGATTGCGCAAAGAAGAGGAGGCAGCTGCCGCAGCTTTGAAGCAGAAGAAGAAGACACCAACACCGGAAGAGTCCCGGCATAGCAACTTGTCTTCTCCAATCCTTCCTAGGCCCAGAGGCGGAACACCTTCGTCTTCAAAGGTTCAATCGACAACTCCCTTTATCCCTGGCCAAAGAAAGTCGGCTCTCAAGCGCACTGCATCATCTCAGTCTATGAGAAGTTCCTCCCCAGCAGGGTCAAAAGCTTCGACTGACGACTCATCTGGAGTCGGCATTGAGATGCAGATGCCATTTCCAAAGTCGCATGCCCGTCGTGTATCCTTCCGTGACGAGCCTGAGAAGAACGTCACCCCCGTTCGAGCCGAGAGGCGGATTCTACCACCCAAGTTTGGCACGCCTCAATCAACGCCTGCTACCTCTACCCCGAAACCTTTGCCAAATGTTGCGACTCCAAGCAGCTCGACACCCAAACCATCGGGCTTGGCCACGAAGGCTGCAATTGCTCATGATTCGGGACCGAGATCTTCACAAGGCACGAGTAAGTCTCAGCTCAATGTATGTCTTCAATTTCTAATCAATATAAAGTTCTGCCACCTCCAAGATCGAATACGCCTATTCTTCCACCTGGTCGTCCCGTTGGACGATCAAGCCTTGGCCGAAGTATCACGCCAGTTCAGTCGAGGATCAGTTCAGCTCCGGAAGTCGCACAAAAGCTCTCGCGAGCTCCAAAACAGTCAGCTCCTGAGTTCAAGAGGAAGGTCTCCCCGATTCCAGCGCCTGCAGGTCGCAAGAGCCTCACTCCCGTTCCAGCGCCCAAAGGTATGCCAAACCACTCCCGTGTTTCTAAACTAATCTTTCCCCCCGTTGCCTTGAGACCATTCAAGGCTCAGACCCAGAGATAGTGGCTAACATTCTAACAGAGAAGTCCAAGTCCGCAGAGCCTGAGCCGAAGCAGCCTACCGACGTTGAAGTTTCTTCTGACGATTCCGAAGAAGATATACCTAGCCGGCCGTCACCTAAGAAACAGCCACTTGGTCTTCGATATCCAGAGAACTCAAACGTAATTGCAACGCCAGATGAAGAGGAAGACTCATCGGACGATGGTGGGGTGGAGCCAGCCAAGGAAATCGACGAGGATGAGACCCAGAGCCAAAATACCTCACCTCGCGATAGTCGCTCACCCGTCATCTTCAGCCAGCATCCAAGATCCACCGATACTGTCAGAGCCTACAATTCTGAGCCTCATAGGTCTGACAGTGGTTCTGAATCCGAAGCTGATGACGAAGACGACGAGGACCAGGATGATGAAGACTCGGATATCGAGAAAGAGCCGAGATCGACGCCGAGAAACAAGTTTGTGGACGATGAGGCCGAAGACGGATCATCGAATTCCGGCTCCGAAGATGATGAAGACGCCGAGGCAGGCGATGAAGATGAGGATGAAGAAGTTGAAGTCGAAGTGCCCAACTCAAGCCCACCGGTATTGCCACCGCATAGGCACCAGGCCAGCCCTCAACCCGCGGGATTAAACTCAAGTAAGGAATCACTCTCTGATGAGGGGCACAATACTCAAGACGAGATCGATCAGCAACTAACTTCTTCTCTCTATGAAGCTCATTCGACCATCCCAGCATCTAGCGCAATTGTGTACCCACCAACGTCTAGCGCTGTACCCAGGCCAGCAATGAAGGTTGGTGTGAGTTTGAGCAGCCTCAGCAAGAGCAAGTCGATGCTTGCAACTTCTTCAGCTATCAAGCCGGTTGCAGGTCGAAGTGGCCAGCGGACCTTGCAAGCCATGGATGATGATGGTAGCGAAGAAAGTGAGGAAGAGAGCGATGATGACTCTTCTGATGATTCCGAACTCGAAGCTCCAAAGTCTACCCAGATGGCAAAGACACCCGCTCGCCGCGATGATTCTTCCGATTCTGACTCCAGTGGCAATTCGAATTCGGACTCTGAGGGTGAAGAGGCGCGAAAGAAGATTCGCGATGAATTGGCCCTCCAGATCGCTGGAGTGAAGGGGAATGAAAATCTGAACTTGTTGAGTCCTAAGTTATATAAGACCAGTACGCAGCAGCAAGACACTGGCAAGGACCGCAAGAAGAAGGCGGAGAAGAAGACGGACAAGTACGTGTCTGGATATCATTTCAACACCAGCTTTTGAGCTGTTGAAACAGCGGGGGTGTCTGAATTTAGTCTGCGTTGAAAGGAAAAAGAAAGGAATCTACATCATGCATAGAGAGAGCGGGTCTCGGCTATAGGATTGTAGTGGCTGGGAGCCACTATGTGCGATGAAAACCGGTTGTGTTGAAGACTAATGGGATGCGGAATGGTTGCATGTGTATGTTTGGGTTGCATTAGTGGCGTAGGATACCAGGAATGATGAGGATATTTCATGCCACTTTTACGTTTTCCAGGCCGAGATTCTTGCTTACCTCTTATTTGATTTTGACAACGAGCTGCGAGTGCAGCATCATCATGTTCTTCTCACTATGGGATATGCGAGTTGCTCTGGGTGGCCAGCAAGCCGCCTCGGATGCAATTTTCCTCGACTTGCCGTCTGCATAGTTCATTTGCGGGCTCGATTGTCTGCTCACTCTAATGTATGAAGGAACTGCGTATATAAATGTGAGCTCTTTTATTCCAAGTACTTTATTTTCGGGAAACTAGGATTTCAGTGGCTGCACTACTCAGCCTTATGCAATTGAAGGCCCAGTTCTCAACGCGCACCATATCATGCCACCACGCCGCATGTCAACTTAAGCGAGGAGGACAACAAAGTCACGACATGCGTAATCACTTGCTTACTTGCTTACTTCAAGCAGAGAAATAACAACGGGCGAAGCAAGCACCGAGGAACAAACGATGCTTCGTTCGTGCATTCATTGATTCAATCAGAAAGGAAACTCGCTATATAGAAGCTGCGTCGTGATTACGAATCACAATACAAAGCAAATCAAACACCAATACCCCTTTCCTAACCTATACTTCAACCCAAATCCCGTTATGCGCCCTCCCAACCAGCCAACAGTAAATTCGAACAGATGGACGAACTATCTCACACGGTCGTTGATCGGCGCCGCCTTGATCTCCCTCTTGACCGCAGTCCCTTTGGGCAAAGCGCCCGTACAGTCAATCAAGTTACTCTTCCCGCCCGGAACACCAAGCAGAGCCATCTTCGCCATCGCGTTCGCATAAGCACTATTCCACTTCCCCTGCGCGTTCACGAAACCCATGAACTCTTTACCGACAACGGGATGTTGCGCGAGGTTGACATCGCTAACAAACGAGGCCGTTCCTAACGCGGGTTTGAGAGTGTTGGCGTAGTAGCGTACGTCCCAGATACCGGGGGTGTCATCTTGTGGTGTACCTGGCTTGATCTCGGGCTGGCTGAAGCCTTTTGAGGCTGAATGTGCGCCGATGAGCGCGGCGAGTCTAGAAGTCTGCATGTCAGATTCGGTCACGCAAGCTGAGAATATGCCGGAGGTATAATCAACAGTGATGGGAGAAGCTTACTCGTTGGCCGTGAAACCTTTCTCTTGGAAAAGTGCCAACAAAGAGTCACCACTGCCGCGGCAGCTTGGAAGCTTACCATCTGGATTGGGCGTAGCAGAGTCTTTACGGCCCACGAATGTTGGCACTTTTGGTCCGCCGGGACAGGTTAGTGTTGCTACAGAGGCAGCGACCTGCAGAATGTCTGCTACCGATATAGGACTTTCTGTGCTGTTGAACTTTTCCTGCATTGCCAGGAGCTTGGTACTGATTCCTTGGAGTCCATTATTTTCGCGTCGTTCGAAAGCTTCACGGGCCATGCTGAGGCTGTTTTAGTGTCTGGAAAGTATCTGTTCGAAGAGACAATCGTCGGACAGGAACTTGTGACTTACACGAGTGAGCCATCGCATCCACCAGTCTCTCCTTGGGTTTTATCCCAAGTCCCACAATCATGGAACGCAGCCTTTGAGCTGCATTAGAAAGGGATGTTTGGCATAGACAAGATTGGGCATACCCGTATCGCAGCTCTTGCATCATCATTACACTGACTAGGAGTCGTACTCTTGTCAATGAACATCCCTTGCATCTCAGTAACTATTGATGTCCAGACAGCTGGACACGCAGCACGTGTCTCAACCTCTGCGGGTGCTGGGGAACGTGTGAAGACAAGGCCATATTCTGGGAGAGAGCGCCGAAGCTTATCTGTATACTCTACGAGACTGCTCCGGACCTCCGCTAGGCTCAGACCGTGGACTGTTGACGCTGCTGCTGCAGTGAAGATGATAGAAGTAAGACGCATGTTGGAGACGATGAGAAGGTCTGGAGTTTCGCTTTGCGGCAGCTGCTTTTTTCCCGTAGTGATGAGCGGAGATTGGAGAGGACGAAGGTTGAGTGGAATTAGACATTGGAGATCTCCGATGATACTTATAGACAATTGTTAATCTACGATATCCCTTCTAGTTTGCCAATGATTCGGGCATCTTGCTCTTCGAAAGTTTCAAGCGTTCACTCTGATGCAGAAATCAAACATTCGAATCTCCTCACCACTTCACAACCCTATACCATCCATCATGATGAGCATAATCTCAAGCCCCCATCCTCATGTTTATGCTACGGAGTTTCCCCAACTTCTTGCTGGCGAAACCGGGTTTGGGTATCGCGAAACATTACCAAGCTTTGAGCAAGATATCTGTGAACATCGGTACATTACCTGATACTCAACTAAGAAGCACGTTCTAGACGATCACTTACAGAGAGACAAAGTTTCTGGCGTCGAGATTTGTATATGGCTTGCATCTGCATTCCATAACTCTAGGTTCTGGCGTCTTCGAGGTCTCATATCCATGGTTCTGTATTGACAAGCTTTGGGAGGCGAACTTGGCAGATGCTTGCGTGCTGACACATTGAGGCTTTCGTTCTCGAAGTGCCAGTTTTGAGCGTGTCCAATAGTTGTTATTGTATTGGAAATTGTCTTCAGCGGTCCCTATCAGCTGTCTGCCAGACTTCCAGACTGGTTCGGCTTGTGCTCGGTGTTGTCGGTGTGACCGGTCGGACGACGCTCGTTGGAGCGGTGAAACATCCGGCATATTGCTGAAGTATCTGGAAAGTCTTCAGGCCAGCAACCGCACGGTCCGCACATGGCTCATAGCACCTAGCTGATCCTGCAGGTCATCAATAGCGTCGATATTCTCAAGGTCTAGGGTCCAGACCTATGGGGAGCTGAAATGGGCTATTTCCGCTGTCGTTCGAGGGTCAGATGTTGTGTTTTTAATGTGGCGGGGCTTAAGCGAGGAAGGATATCCCAATGCAGACAAAGTGCCTTGGCCCCCTTGGCACCGCAAGCCTCGATCAGGCATGATTGTGCCTGATCCCATGTTCTGCAAGGCTTGTTGTACAACTTTACCAGACCGCGTAGAGGCTATGTTCCAGATATATTCAATACATGATGCAGTGCCCCCGACTGCATGCATATGTATGCAGATGCGTGCCTCTTTGTTGGTATTTATGTATGGTATCTGCAGGACCACGCTCGTTTTGTACAACACACTTTCAGACTGTGGAAGCCTTACTCGGCATGCAAATAACTCAAGCATTTCCTGCGACCCGTCAAGCTTTGTAAGCCAAGTCGGCGAAGTCGTTGGGAGTCTTCTACCAAAAAGCAATTGATGCGATTGGAAGGAATACGACCTGACTCTTGAAGAGCAGCATTCCATTTCTAATACTAGCGAATCCTTCTAGATCCTCCAACATCTACCCCAAGCCTATTTCCTTAGATCTAGCCTTCAGTAAGCTTCATTCGGCAATTAAGCATCAACTCCGCAGGTAAGCCTTGACAGACTCGCCCCAGACCGCACCGCGCTTGTAAAAGTGCATGGCAGGTGTACTCCCTTCCTTCAGGCCGTCGATAGCCTGAGCCAAATCCTCGCCAAGTCCTTCCTCTTTGATCTCGCTCAGCGGATAAAGGTAAGTCTTGAAGTTGAAGACTAGCGCTCTTGTATTTGGAAGACGGTGCAGAAGCTGGCGCTCGCACCGCACGAAAGTCTATGCTTGTGATGTCAGTATTTCTTTCTGCCGTTCCTGATCCGTGGTGTTGGTAATGGTGGGAACAAGACAGGGATGGAGGAAGACTTGCCGTGTTGACGTCCACTTTCTCGTCTACTGATTCCTCCTCGCCTTCGTAGAAGTGTAAGCCACTCGCTGCGAATAGCTTCTCCTCGGTGTTGATGGACCACTAAGGGAAATTCAGTGAACAGCCTAGGAGAATTTGTTCCGGGAAGCTTGCATTGGCTCTTTTGACTACCTTGCCGACTTCTAATCTGTCGAAGAACCTGTCCATACTCAACTCGAGTTTCTGCTTGTATCCTGGGACTGGAGTATGGATGTCTCTCAGCTTCAAACCTAGTTTCTCCTTCGTGTTGAAGCCTGCTGGGAAGCAGGTGACATATCCTTTCAAGGTATATCCATCACCATCATCAGATGGTAGCAAGATCAGGATGTCTTCATCCAGGTTCTCGCCAAGTATTTCGAAGGTCTTGACAGGATCTGAGGTTGGCTGAAGGGGGAGATATTGTGAAGTGGTATGATTCAGCAATCCAAGCGACGAAACGCTGAACATTGTTGGGTATCGAATTGGCAGATAGGTGTTGACAAGCCAGGTGTACAGTTCATCGACTGCTGGCTTAGCCTCTGGCTTGGCTTGAATAGCAATGTCATGGTGCTCTTGCATGATCTGTTTACGAAGCGTAATACGCTTAAGGTAGTTACGGTCCATTTCTATGAGTTCCGATAAGTTCGAAGTGTTGACAGCTGTGTTATCGTTAGCTTGTATTTGGACTTGAGGACTCGAAGAGTCTATACCCATGGTCAAGTGATATTTCGGCTTGAAAGGGTGAATCTTCAGAGGAGGTGTCGTCCGCCAGTCAAAGTCTGACAGTGGAAGAATTTTGGAAGGGTCCATTCCATCATTACTGCTAACTGATACGGGTAACTTTTCATTTTGCAATCTCTTGCTCTTCTAGTAGTGTCAGCAATTGTATATGTCCTAGGTGAGACGTATAGAATTTGAACCTGTTTATGAAAATGTTGCACACTTCAATCTCGAGTTACATTGTCCAGGTCCTGCGCCTCCTCAAGGTAAAAGAGGACTCTTGACATACCTTATCTCTGAGCATCCGGGGGTAAACACTCCCCAAGATATAAATCACCAACGCCACCCCCGCACCGGCCAAGAGAAGTGAAGAATACATCGCTTGTGACCTGTCAAAGCAATACAAATAAGGTGTAGAAAGAACTCGATCTAATCTTCAGATTGAAATAAAGAAATCAAAGTCTCTACAACCCAACAGACTGTTGAGTCAAGGAGAGATAGGGACGTTATCGGAGTCGGAGCTCTTAGTGGTAGAGTTCGGAGCGAGTTCTTAGTGCTGGACTTCGCTTGCACATTCCGAAAGCGACAGTCCAAGAATGGGGGAGCATGCACGTGATGGTCACCAAGTCAAGTTGAGAAGGAGTCCACGATACATTGCACAGAGAATTTGCTATTCTGAAACTCCTAATTCCTCCAAATTTACTACCTGCGCCAATTCCATTCTGCCAACAAGAGGTCATTAAAGGAGTGGCTTGGTTAAAAAGGAAAACGGTATATACAGTTTTTCATCAAGTTCGTAAAGTCATCATTCTGTACGGCATCCTTCACTTCTTCTTCGTTGTGGTAGCCTTTGCTGTAGTTTTCGATTTTGTCTTTGGCTTATCCTCAGACTTTGTTGTTGTTGCCTTGCTTGTGACTACTGCCGCCGATGTGGTGCTTTTCGTGCTTGTGACTAATGTGCTTGGCGTAGTCGTTGTAGATGTCGGGGTGGAGCTTGACTTGGATGATGTGGGAGGGTTCTTGTAGTAGTCATCAAGAGCTTTCTCCATAGCCTTAGCATCTGGGTAGGCGTCCATGTTTTGCATGCCGGGAAGCATGACATCTTGTATGGCTGACATGTCGCTTCCGCTGTAAGACTTGGCTCGGAAGAGAGGCTCCATCGGGTCGTTAAATGAGACTGTCTGGGGATACCCGAACGTGGAGAGGTCAACTTCTGTGACATTGAATGCGGCCATCATATCATGATCTTCGTGAACGAGGTTGTGGCAATGGAACATGTACAGTCCGGACCATGGGGCAAAGTTGGCGATAACATCGACCTGCTCGTTTCTTCCCAGGTAGACCACGTCCTTGAGAGAGGCAGCTTCGTAAGGAGTAACCCCCTTACGGCCAGATCCCGTGCGGGAAACAATCTGCATGTCAATGAGATGAATATGAATTGGGTGACTCCATCCTATATTAATAGTCAGTAACTTGTTGCTTCATAGGATGAGAGATACATACCACCACTCTTGTTGATCAATCGCCATCTCTGGGTCTTTCCTTGACCAGGGTATGCAACAATACGGTTCTCCGCATCCTCAAATCCGACACCATTAATAAGCCACTGGCCGTTGCTTCTACCGAACTCGAAAGTCTGGTCAATAGTAGTGCGGGCAGGTGGCAGGGCGAGATCGGCCAAGTGCTCTGGAATATTTCCATTGCCCTCAGACGAACTGACTTTGTCCCCAACGACGAAACGGAGGACACGGTCAGTGGCGGGGTAATCATCATTAGTCTGGAAGTCTCGCTCGTTCATCAAGGTCATGTTCTGTCCCTTGTATTTATCGAAGTCGATGATGATTTCCCATCTTTCAGCCATGGAGATGACGAGAGACGAAGTCTCGACGGGGTGATCGAGGTAGCCAGCATCGGCCCCAACTACAGTGAACGGAATTCTGGTCTTTGGGGCGGAATCCGCGACAAGGTAGAGGTTGTATGATCTAGAGATAGATGCATCAAGGAGTCTGAACTTGTATTTGCGGTTCTCGACGTTCATATATGGCCATGGCTGACCATTGACAGTGTTGACATCGCCATACAAGCTGTCGCGCTCGTTTTCTGGAGACAGCAGCTTGCCAGTCTTGAGGAATTGCTTGGTGGCAAGCATCAAGGGAACGTCGTAATCTCCAGAAGGAAGCTTGAGATCTTCATTTGCGGGATCTATGAGAATGTAGAAGCCTGCTTGCCCGAAGTACGCGTTGACTGCTGTCTCACCAATGGCATCTGTACATGTTTTGGTTAGCGAGATTCAAGGAAGGTTTATCCGACGATCAGGTAGGCTCACGGTCGTGATACCAGAGTGTTCGCTCTGGCTGAGCATTGGGGTAGTAATAATCCTTGTACTGGCCATTAGAAATTACATCCTCAGCCCAACCGTCAAAGGGGGTTCTTGAGTATGATCTATATGCGCGTCAGCGAAAAGTTGTATAGTCTCCGAGAATACGTTATCGTACCCGTGAAGATGAATTGAAGAGTCACGCTTTGACTTATTGATGAAGCGAACCAAAGATTCCTCTCCTCGAGTCACAGTGATCGTTGGTCCAGGAGCCATGCCATTGTAACCAGTCATTGATGTAGTTTGCAATCCTGGGTAGATTTGTTTCTCGAAATCCTTGATCTCAATCTCAAAGTAGTTAATCTTCTTCCCCGTAGTTGTGTTGGTGTAACTAGCGGTTGGGGCTAGCTGAGGTGGGATGGGCAGTGGATTCTGAAAGATTTGCTTGTATCTGAATTATGTCAGCAACGGCAATTGTGAAGTGTAGTGAATTCACTCTACGAAGGTGGCGCTTGAGATGATTGGTGTGACCAAACTGCTGTTGGACTTACTCTGGAGATGCCCATGACTTAATTCCGGCATATGCTTTCGAGCCAAACAAGGCTGCGGCCAACAGGGACAAGTGTTGTGCGTGCATTTTGAGAGAATCCGAGACGATTGTGACGAATTGAGAATGCGGGTGACGAGTGATGTGTAGAATGGAATCTGCCGTGAGGTGAATAGGCTGTTATATAAAATAGACAGACCCCCAGCCAGATGGCCTGGTCCATCTCGATTTCAAAATGTCATGACCTCGAGAACTATGCCGCAGTTCCTGATCATGTTCGCAGCACTTTCTGTGGACTTCGAAAGTCTAGCTGGCCTGTGCCACCCACGTATTGACTGTGTATGGCTAGCAGAACCGACATGCCCATACACTTACCAATGATGGCTTGCCATGCTTCAAGCCTCGAAGCCTACGAGGCGTCTGCAAAAGTTTGACAGCCATCGAGGCTCTGTCTCGCTGCAGTATTTCGGTAAGCCTGACCGAAGATAGGGCTATATTTCAGTCGCTTGAATGATTGGAACAGTCGATTCGCTGTCCCCGTTCCTCATCTCACATGTAATTGCTGCAGATTAGGCAAATCTGTACGAGCTTTCAGATGTCGTGAGGTGGTGCATCGACGCCCACGCTGCGGGAACAGCCTAGCGTGTGACCCGCACAATTGGGATGCTGTCGACTCTTTTGAGCTGACATCCAGCTGGCTGGGTTCTGTCCGAAGTGGTCGAGGTGGTGCAGAGCGTCCACCTAGAATGGATTCAGCCTCGATATCCGAAGTGGAGATGGTGCTCACAGCTGCATGCCGGTCATTGCCAGTCGTTGCCAGTGGTTGGAGGTCGTGATATGCGTGCCAAGGAGTCTCGATGCATTGGACAGTGCTGACCGGGCTAGAGCTCTCGCCACTTCAGATATGTCTCACACGTGACCATTCGGACTTGTCCTGATGGGTAGGCAGCTTCCGATGTTTAATGCTTGTTGCTGACAAGGCTTAGATACAGAGGCTATACATTTGCTGGTCCATGTATTTGCCCGCTTAGAAGTTTTACAGCCATGTCCCGAGGTTGAACTTCTCCTAGAGGGTGGAAACGAAGTTACTTCAATACTGATGGTAGCTGGATCATTTGCTTCAGAATTTACGATCGAGTTGAAGAGACAGTCTGAGAAGTAATCATCCCAGTGGCACTTCAAGATCGAGAATCGTCTCTGTTTGATAGTAAACAGAGAGTAGCCAGAACTGGCTAAGTAAGAGCAACCGACAGGGTTCAGTGGAAGCGAGGAGTCAACAGCTCCAATGTACTGAAAGAACGGCCAATCGCTATATTCGATCTCGGTTTCGAAGCAGATACGCATCTGTGGACTTTTTCTTTTTGATGAAATGAAATTTTGGATCTGTCTCGCTCGTCAATCAGCTTCGAGTATTTTCTCATATGGCTTTCAGGCCATGGCCCACGTCCGGCAAGCCACGGCGCAAATGTACGTGATCTGATCGACCCTAGAGTTTTGCAGGGAAAACGCACAAAACAAAGAGCGTTAGGCGCAGTGGGAGGCCTAATATCTCAAGTCCGTCTCTATGGCTGACCTAAACTTGCCAGGACACCACAGCATCCAGACCATACAGCTCATGATCTGGGACCCGCTAGCGATCACTAACCTGCCAGTCAGCAAATGCAACAGAATTGTCTCATTAGCTTCTCCTCAATTCGGATTCTGGTTGACGGGAATTGGCGGAATTGCCGGTCTCAAAACAAACACACCGCATTGGAGGCGGCGCTTGAGGCGTTGAAAACAGGGAAAGGGGCATCCAAAACAAGGCAGTTAGACACTAATTAAATGCCTTCAATTTATAAAAATTGAGCAGATACACGACTTAAGAATGCCCTCAGTTCCACTATGCTTCCAAAACGAAGACAGCACCTTGCTGCATCGTTTTGGTGAGGCAAGGCCATTCGAACGGCCCTTGGCGGACCAAGCTCTTCGATACTGTGCTTGGCAGTATCGAGTTCTTGGGATATAAGTCTTGGGCTTCTTCGTCTCATTGCCGTGTCTACTCTCAAGCTTTCTGCCATCTCCATTACCTTGCATACTGGTAAGTTACCGTCCATCAAGATCGAAGCAACTGTCTGACTAGGCATCTTTTACATCCTGGGTGTATGCTTGTGACTTACACATGCATCTCCCATGAGTGAGCAGCACCCAGTAAATCGGTGCAATCGATTGGCAACATCGGCAACCTCGATTCTGACCAAAGCTAGACTGTAGAGGGGTAAAGTTATGACGGCTTGTGCAGCTTCTCTCCCGTCTTTCAAGAATAATGATCGATTCCAGCCCCGACAGGCCGCCGTCTCCAACCTACCTTCACTGGACAAGCACGGTGCAACGAAAGGTCTTGTTACCAAATAACGGAGAGGATCCTGAGGGCAAACAACAATGAGGAAATCTGAGGATGAGGAGAGGGAAGACGATGAGAACGAGTTCGAAGTTCTTCGGAAAACACAACCCAGCAACGAAGGATGAGCAGTCGATCATACTTCACCGCTTCCGCGACCACTTTGTTCCACAGATCTAAGGATAGCTAGTGCACTGCAAGCCATCAGGACCGCCAGAACAAGACCGTAGACTGGGCCTCTGAGGGGTACAATTCGGGCATAACAACCATCGCAGCTTGGGATGGTCGACTAGAAGATCTCCCGGTGCGCAGAAGGATATTCAAAGCAGGCAAATTCTTGTCTGCGGACTCTCATCCTCCAGAAAGGACGAATAATGGGCTCTTTAGGGATGCAAGACCTTTCTTGGACATCAAAGGCCAGCACCTGAACATTCTACTACAATCAAACGCCAGGATGCAAGTGTTATCTGAAGTATTGACAGAAATCTGTATCTTGCGAGAGGCATATTGTCTTGTAGCAGAGTATATGTGACAGATGGAACTGAAGGGCGGGCGACGGGATATTTTGGTGGGGGTTCTCTTTTTCCCCACGGGTCGCCTGAAGACTTTCGGCTAGACAGCAGGTCTTGGTGCCGGAAAGCTTCAATACGAGAGCCAAGGAAATGCCGTGTGAAGAAGCATTGCTTGAGAGTTCGCAAGAAAGGAATTGGGTCCAGACGGCGAGGCCCGAGCATTTGCCTTGATCCTGAATTTCGGATCCCGACCCGTCGAGCTTCTGGAACTCGAAAGTCCCCGACACACTACAGTAGCCGACCTGGGAACAGCTGGCGGAGGACCGGGAGAAGTAAGAGGGTTGAGTCTTACATGTGAAGCATACGGGCCAACTCTCGCAAAATCAACAGTATCAAAGAGTGTCTTTTTCCAGAGCTTCTCCTGACAACCACGTTCGGATATTAAATTCGCAAGCTTCTCAAGCTCTGTCGGTGGAAGGCTGCAAAATTGGGGCGATATGGCGCTTGCCTATACGGGACGGTCGGAAAATTCCCATCTGCATGCAATAGCCGTGGAAATATTGGAGACTTTGGTTCAAGATGCTGGATACATGCCGACCCATACCCCGCATGCGGTAATTCCCAAGAGCATGACCTTCATCATCGAAGACTGTGAAGTCCTTCACGGAAAAATGCTTCGAATATCCCGATGCAAGCTAAACTCACAAGCTTCAGGTTCGACAATTTTACAGCTGTATTGCTCTACCAGCAAGACATGACTTGTCCTTGCAATATTGCTGAAGGCTTTATCAACAATAATCGCATACTGGAAATGCACAGGTGCGAGCCGCCTGGTTCCTTTTTGACTGAAAACGCCAAGCGAAGATGGCAGTACAGGAATCGAGTTGATTCAGCTGCTGCACTGGCTAGACCCACTACGAATCAGCTCCGACATGGAGCAGAAACTTACAGCAATAGACCAGCGCGGGTGACAAGCCTGATGCAGGCCTCGGATGTCATGCCTATCAAAGATTCACTTACTCCCTTCATTTGATGGACGACAATGAGTTTATTAAATACACAGGACAGCTGATGGACCATTGCATCAAAAGTCGATGGAGACAACCATTGTCAGTCTATTGAATTAAGGGATTTCTCTGTAAAGTTGGGATGCAAGCGGTTCACAGAGTTCAATCATGACGCCTTCATGCCTTGAAGTTCCGTAGTTCTCTCATCGATGCCTCCTAAAAACCATGAAGTACCGATACGGTATCGGCCTGGGTTTCGGCATTGGTTTGGGTTCGCTGATGGACTGAGTAGGTACCCCGCGCTTTGAGCGAGTGTAGAACTAGATCCGCTCAGCTGCCTTCCGATGGGCAGCTGGCCTGCAAGAAATGTCAGCATACCCTGAACAGTGATCTTATCCCCCACATGAAAACACAACCCGGTGGACGGCTCCGAGCATATGGCAGTAGAAGTGTACTTTCCCACAGCGACGCGGCAGGTCCGGGTCGGCAAACTCAATGTGCTCTGCCCCGATTGAGTTGGACTTAGATCTCGGATGATCTGGTCTGGCGGGAATCTGCCAAGACCCTTCGTGCATTAGTCTCGCCTTAGAGTCGAAGGGAATTAGGAAATGCTCTAAACTATAAACTCTTTAGCTGCTGGCGGGGCTGTACGAGCGCAGGGCATAGTAAGACATTTTGAGCTGAGAGACGGCTGGAACAATTTCTTCGAAACTTTCTCCGAACGCTTGTTCTCCGCAAAGCGAAACAAAGTAAGAGATCTCGTCCACCTCAAAGTCAGCCGTTCGCGGAAACTTTGCTTTCTCTGCGCGAAAGCACTTCTGTCCTTTCGAAACCGGATAGCTCAAGCTAGAAGTAACTTATACCTGAATGGCTGGCCTCTAAAAGCAATGACAACCCTCGGAGAACAGTAGCGCGCATCATCGCATGACTTTCACCGAGCCCGCAGTTATAAGGCTACGCTAGACAAATTTAGCACAAAAACATCGGTGACTTTAGTTAGCCTCACCGACGCATTCTTCGACAACTCTCCGTACCAGAAGGTCATCCTCGTGATGTTTGGGCAGTCGCAGAAGTCGAAGGACCCTTGTAATGAGCTGACAGCACATCAAATCCGAGCAATATTTTGGAGGCGCTACCAGAATTCCCAATGAAGACAGGATTACCAACACAGGCGTGCTCACAGGGTCAATGACCGAGTCGTAAAAAGTTGCGGCTGTACATGGCTTCAAGCCATCGTCCGAGGAAATCACAGTTTGAGAGCTGAGTGACTGCAGTACTCATGACACCATAAAGTCTCCATGCAGTATTCTCCGGTGCGCTGTCCTGCGAGGTGTCTGCCACAAGGACTACGGGATGGAAGTGCGAATGAGGTAAAGCTGCGGGTGACATGCCAAGGGATCCTCCCGCTGTTGCTCCATTCTGCAAGGATCTGAAATATTGGAATTAAGCTCAACCACTCAGCATAAAGCTGAGGAAGAGGAGGCTGGAATCGGAGTTCTGCAGCGGTAGTAGAAGGGTCCAGACAGGATCTCAGCAACCTAGGAGATCCGCAGCTTTACCAAGATGTAGAACGTATACAGAGATGTTCATATCTCGTGCCGCCTAGAATAATTGACAGCAGTGTACTCGTTCCGAAAGTTTGAGCGTTCGTCAGTGTGAAGCAGAACTCCACATCATCATGGCTGGGTTTATTTGGCTGACTTGTTGCTTTGTCCACGTCGAGAATGCACACCATGCAGCGCATCCTAGCCAACAGCTGGTCGCCAATCACCGAGTGGTGATTGGGCGAGCATAAGTGACGGGGATGACAATTTTGAGAGCTGTCTGCAGAAGGAAGCCTTTCTCAAATCTCAACCTTTTTCGTCAAACTTGCTTCCCGCTCCAGAGCTCGGGCTGCGGGGGAACCCCTGTCGTAGCCACTCATGCTCCTTGCAGAACGAATGGGGCTTGGAGACGCTTCGTAGCGGCGTCCGTATTAGTATTCTCCAAATGCACACACCTCCCAATCGTGCACAGCTTCCAGATCGACGTGGACTCAAAATAGGTGAGGAAAGGCAAATATGCCAAGATACCCAAGCTTCTAGCCATGCTCGCAATTGACCACAGGCATGAGATACTTGATATAAGCCGCATCTCGTCGTGTCACTCGCCCAGATCTTATCCCCATCGCCAAGTACACCAGGTATAATGTCCCAAATTCACGAGTATTACTCTCTGAAGATGCAAGAAAACAGACTCCCCGAGCATGGAAATTGGGAGGTAGGTTATTCCTTCGAACCTGTGATACGCATCAATCTGAACACCTCTATAGAATGAATGGTCTCATCCAATGTCGGCCTGGGAAACGATAGCAACGACTCCGACAGAAATGCCTTTGGGGTTGTGGCAATACACCGCAGCCGCGTTGAACTCTGGCGAGCTTGGTACTTCATATTTCCCTCACGGATCTCCGATATCCCCACATCCAAACCTCCAGCCGACCTTGTCTTCAACAACCAATAGCCCACGAGGCGTACATTTTCCACATGATGGACGGTTTGCTCCTCTCGCGCCAAGTATTGAGCAACATATGCGGCCGTCGAAACGTCCAACGCCACCAGCTCTGCAATTGAACGAAGATGATGACATGGACGAAGATTCGGACGAGATTTCCTGGGAACCGAGGACGCCGATCGGACTTGGGCAATCTACAGCCGCTCCAGTGAGACCACCGATGCACCGGAGAGCCAAGTCTTCCAACGAGGTCTTGACGAGGGATGCAAAAAGGGCGCATACTGTCGTTGAACGAAGTAAGACCAACATCTGCGCTGCACGTCTCTTCGACAAGTTGGAATATACTGACTTGGCGGCAGATTATCGAGAAAGACTCAACGACAAGATTGCCGAGCTGGGATTGTATCTATTCGAGACATCTTCCGACTGTGAGAGCCTTCTGTCTTGCCATGTTGATAAATCGCAGGACTGACATCAATAGCACGTACGAAGCCGTCCAAATCCCTTGTTATGACTCGTGCCAAAGAGCGACTCGAACAATTGGAAGCGCGAAATAAAGCCCTGGAGGAAGAAGTCACCAAACTACGGCAGCATATAGCCATCTTGGATCACGTTGTTTCGGCGAAAGGTGAGCCTGGTCTTTCGACTGCAGTGTAATGTTGAGCTGAGCCTGCATGCTTGATTTTGCACTTGGAAGGGAGCGTCTGGTGCCTGGCGATTGGGTTGTGAATATTGCGATTTCATGGGATTCTATGACCATGTGTAGACGACTCCGAAATAATATCAACTATCAATTCATCTTGCTGTTGCACAGTGCTTGAGAATCGAATCGAGTGTGATATGCGTGGCAAACAGTCGACTGTTGCTTGCCTTCGTCAAGCGACATCTCATCACCCCATTGACTTGCAACATAGCCATATTGGATACGTCCAACAGAGATCTACATCGATAGAATCTTTTGCTGTGCCGTGTCCAGGTTATTTCCGCCCTCTCAACGATGTCCTCCAGGCCAGTCAATGGTGCGGAGTGGCAAACCGACACCATAACATCGAGATCGTCCATGAAGATACTGGATAGCTACTTCGATGAACACCCGAATACCTCCAAAATGCAATAATGTCCGAAATCGAACGGGCTGTGTCTTGTTGGGAGTTCAAACTTTGTCGTTGAAAGAAACTTGGCAACTGGAAATTGCATTGGAAGATAGCGTCACGAGAAAAGCGGGACTGTACTGTGATGATGGTCACGTGGAGCGACGTCAGTCAGCGAGACCCGTGTCTCTTCTCTAGGCTTCCTCAGCTTCACAAATCTGTAGGTTGCTATCCTTTGTCAGTGATACATATTGGGAAATATCAATATCTTGAGTCCCATAAACGAGAAATGTCAGACCCCATGCGCATTCTTGTCCTAGGTGCCACAGGATACATGTAGGTCATGCTTAAACTAAATCACATCGCTGTTCTTTACTGACAGCTCTAGTGGTGGCTCCATTCTTACAGAACTAATAGATAGAAATGCAGAAGATCGATATGTGCTTTCAGCACTTGTCCGCAAGCCATACCATGCTTCCATTCTTAAGGACGCTGGTGCTAGCCCACTGATCTTCAAGGATCTCGACGATTTCGACGTGATTCGTGAAGCTGCCAAGGATCATGACAGTACGAGCTGATATTCTCACATCTTACTCGAGTTGACGCTTACTGTGTAAAGTTGTCATTGCAGCGGCTTCAGCTAGACACGTTGAATGTGCCAGAGCTTGCATCCTTGGACTTGGAGACCGTGCGAAGTCATCGGGTAAAGAAATGCACTATATACATGTACTTTTACCCCATCAATACGCTGCCATATACGCCTCCTCTTTTCTCGTCGTGTTTGCTAACAACTTGCTGCTCAAAGATTTCAGGCACTAGTAATCTCGGGGATTGGCCTGTGACTGGAGAACGCATCGACACGAAGATCTACTCTGATGTTGACGACGACATATTCGACATCGAGACGAACTTTCCAGATTCCCACAGTCCGGTCAGGAAAGTGGATTTGTAAGTGCCTTCAAATCGAGCCTTCTTCTTCCGACTATCTACCCCCTTCGCGATATTCTTGCCAACTTTCTTGCTTTGTAATGGGATGAAGAATACTAAAACCCTCCAGAGCTGTTGTGACTGAAGGAGAGAAGGAGGGCGTGAAAACATATATCGTTCCTCCGCCTCTCATCTTCGGACGCGGAACTGGTTCATTCACCCTCGGAGTTGGCCAAGTTCATATGATGACCCAGCTCGGGTTAAAGAAGAAACAATCGGTCATGCTTGGGACAGGTTCTGGGGTTCGTTCATGAATCTGAATATTGTAAAGGCCCGTAGTACATACTTATTAAACACAGATCTGGAGTCGCGTTCACATCCTCGATCTCACCAATCTATTCACACTCTTGATCAGAGCCATTCTTGATCGCAAAACCCTACCTACCGGAAAGACAGGCTATTACTTTGTTGAGAACGGCTTTCAGACCTGGAAAAGCATCGCTGAAGGTATTGGCAAGGCGGGGAAAGAGCTTGGAGCTTTTGAGACCGAAGAAGTTGGTGAAGTCACAATGAATGAAGCGGCCGACGAGTTCTACAATGGGAGCCTGAGAGATGCTGAGGGTGTTTTGGCTTCAAAGTGCGTGACCCCTCCACCTTGCAACCTTCGCATTCTCGAATCAAGAAAGGAAAGAACTGATATTCGGCATAGCTCGAGAACAAAAGCGGACAAAGCACGTCAAATTCTAGGCTGGCAACCGAAGCATGGCGAGCAGGCATTTCTCGAGGAAATTGAAGAAGTGGTTGCCGCCATGATTGAAGAGCAGGCATAGGTTAAAGTCGAACGATGCAACGGACTTTCATATTTGTCCTATGTCCGATGGTTAGAATAGCCTACCGATAGTATTGAAGCCCGCTGGGTTCATCATCTCTTATGTCCGGGAATATGCGGGTCTGCAAGACAGATTCAGCTAACACGACTTGTGACGGCTTAGTGAGCATCATATTCCTGTATAAAATTACTAAGAATTAGTATAGTACAAGAATTTACAGCTGGAATAGTCCCGCATACAACCTCTGCCTTCGACACTGTGGTGCGACTGTGAATGAACAGTCAGTCAGCGAGCCCACAGTCGATGTCACCAGTCACAAACAGCAGCAGATGCTCTCTTCAAGCGATTTAGTGGAAGACCACTTCCTCCTCGCCAGTATAAGTACTAACCTTGCCCTTTCCAACTTCGCTCGTCATCTCACACGCCATCATGTCCTCAAACATCATCCTCATCCTGGGCACTGGTCCAAACGTCGGCATCCACATCACAAGACACTTCTCAGAGAACGGGTACAAGACAGCGGCTGTGGCTAGAAACCCCTCCGTAGATGTAAACAACGCAGCGGATCTGGTCATCAAGGCAGACTTTTCCGATGCATCGAACATCAAGGCTATCTTCGTGGAGGTGAAAAAGAAGCTTGGGGTCCCGAATGTGGTTGTGTATAATGGTACATCTCCGAATTGAAAGCCTGCTTCGCATTAAAAACGAGTCGGTGTTTCTGCGTTCTTTCTATGTGCCTTTGATCGACTTGGCAAGGCGATGCGGGGATCTGAAATCAGATATCCGCAGCTTTACATACCCGCCCCTATACCCGAACAGTGACCGATAGAAGTCGCCGCCATTGGTCTCCAAGCATTCACCCTATCCCCTCTATCTGAACGATTGAATCCAGTACTCCACTAATAATGTACCAGCGTACGCGAACCCAATGGGAGCCACCGGAGACCCGTTCACCGTTCCCCTCAACGACTTCGTTGCTGGCCTGAATATCAATATGATATCACCGTATGCCGCAATGTCAGAGGCTATCACAGGATTCAAAGACCTTCCCAAAGAGACATTGAAGACTTTCATATACACTGGCAATGTGTGCTTACATCTCGTCATGCCTGTGGCGTTGAACCTTGCACTGGGAAAGAGAGGGGTGGGGCATATGATTGAAAACGCGGTTACGTTGTATGAGAAGGAGGGATATAAGTAAGCGATAGTGCCTTCATGTTTGATTACCAATGCCCCATATATTGTCCGCGATGCTGTTCTGAGTCTGAAACTGTTTTCGGGGCACTTTATTTTGAAGGTGGAATGATGATGCTGACCAACGTACAGCTTTTACTTCGCAGATGAGAGATTCGCCGATGCATCGCCTATGTATCAGTCATTGAACGGAGACGCTCATGCGGATTTCTACCTCGATCTAGCTACGAAAAAAGAGCAAGGACCCTGGGAAGCGACGTTTGTGAAAGGGCATGGGTATGTTGACTTTGGGGGGAGGATTGGTACAATCCCGACTATTGGAGGTGCTTGAAAGGATGGGTTATATGTATAGTTGATGGGACCTCATTGAGAAACCTTCAACATCAGAATACTCTTTTGCTCAATATGATCAGATCGCGTGTATCGGAAAACACAAGTCTTCCCGATAAAAATGCAAACAGAAACGGCAAATTTTCGGTTTGCATCGTGAATTCGTAATCTTTCCGCATTGCAAGGGATCGAACGATATCCAATGATAGTGACAGTGAATATGAATCTTATGGCTCCGTTGAAATCGGTTTGAAGACCTGATATGCGCTCAAGAGCATGTGCTCATTCACTCCTTCCTGGCGCTCGCCTTTCGGCTAAACCAACACGTACCAAAAAAATTCTTTCCCCTTTCTCCCCTCACTATGACTTGAGGAGCACGCCCCAGAGAATCCAAAAGAAATGATCGTCTCTTGACGAGATGAGTTCATATCTTCTCTTTGCCAGGGGGAGCCCTCCCAAACCGGCTGGCGATGTTAGATGTCTCCACCCAACAACGCCAGACGCCTTGTTCAGCCCATTTACGTCAACCCGACAAGTAACCCATTACGACTCCAACGAAGCAAACCACGTTAGTTAAGTGAAGGCTTTTCTGCTTATTTGAATAGATATTGTAGATGGTTCTTTGGTTGGTCTCGGGTAAGTCTCGGGATGGGTGAGGCGAAGCGAGGTGTAAACAAAGGAAATGGCGTGGACGTGGGTGGATGCAGATGCAATGCGGATGTCTGCAGAGCTATATGATGTAGAGTAGAGTTCAGTCTGTGGTACTTACAGGTACGGTATAGGATTCAAGTACCCTCTCACGGAATATAGATACATACTGGACGAAGGTCAAGAAATTCGAGCTATGCGGCAGACAGCTGAGGAGTAACGCATCACAGTCATACAACGGTCACGATGTGTTGAGCTAGCTTGGACTGTTGAGTTGAATTTGCTAGTTGCGATCAATCTACGGATCTCGAGTACTACTGAACCTTTGAAGAATAGATTGAATTTTCGAGCAAGCGAGGGGATTTGAGACATGTCGTGCAGCATGATGGAAGCCTTGCAGAGATTGATCCCAGGGCAGATTTCTTTTTCAAAAATTAATTCTCAGGATAGTGTCTCCCAAAATACAAGTATACTCTCGCTAACTTACAGTTCCGGGCTGATTGGCAGAATGGATATAGGTGAAGTCGAGACTCGCTTCAGTCGCCTGTGGACTGTAAGCGGAGTCCTCAATTTATCTCGGAAATAACTCAAACCCTCGCAAGCTTTTCTGATCCAGATCCAGATCTTCAGTATCCGCCATGCTGCCGCCATCATCCCATCGTTCGATCGATCCACTCGGCTGCGAGGTCCACTCTCTAATGTTTCAACGCCAGTCACGTGCCTCGTGTAACTCTTTGGGTGAAACAAGCAGCACGCTCGCTCAAAGGACTTTCCCCGCTCAGATGAATCTCGAGTCAATAGTTATGACGAACATAGTTCTTGTTTAAATGCCGCGTCGGGCATTGTGACAATTTCATCTGTTGTTAGGCATCTATCGATGTTTCATGCCTTTTCATCGTGGTGTTTTGGAAGGATTTTGAAGTCATCAAGAAATGACACGGCAAGCCAAGACTCTCTTTCCCCTTTTTTGTCCATATCACCATTCGGCTACATGTCCAATCAACAGCTCCGGAAGTGGTTGGTTTCAGGATTGAACTCGTTCCTGGATCTTGCGCTAGAGATATGCACCTTGCCCTTTGCAGGATAGCTACTTGTGCAATCGTCCGAATGCAGTCGAGGAGGAGAAAGGCAGGGCTGGCAGCAGGGAGTGTCGTAGGGAAGGGCATGGCAGGCGGACAATAGATCCATCTTGAGGATAACATCCGGAAATGGTCGTCACTGGCGTTTTCACCCCTCTATCCAAATTCAATTATCCTGCCGCTGTCAACTACACCCCTCTTCGTTCCCTTCATATCCATCCATATTGAATTTGATAGAGGGTTGCATTTCCAAGTGTTGGTCCCTCAGCAAGCAGCGACCATAGCTCTGATATCACTGGCCTTGTGACACGCAGTAGTCTGTAGTTCGTAGTGATAGCAGCCCACCGAGTCAGTCAGATCCATGCACACTCAAGCCCTCTGAGCATTAGTTTGTCGCAAACGGACATCATAGAAATCAACTCCATCCCACTTCACTTCACCTACTTTTCTCCTCATCAGTCTTCACCGCTCCAAGGTCCGGGTCACCCCTTCAACGCCCGTCGGTGTCTAGGATCTCCAGTGCGGCATCAAGAAGTATTTGTAGGTTACGCTGGCTCCTGGCACTTGGTACGGCACTCTCGGGCAGTCGGTCAGGTACCAGAAACTTGATGCGCGACAGGCGTCTAAATGCCCCTGCCCTGCCCTGCCTTGCGTTGCCCGCCTCCCGTTGATTTGACCTGACCACCTCCTCGATTCGATTCGACCCGAACTCGACTCGACTCCTGATCTGACACTTAATCTGCATAACACATTCCACACGGCTTGCGTACGCGAACGTTCTTCCACGTTTCAGAGCTCTTCTTCCGCTGGGATTGGGATTGCGATTATTAGGGAATGGTCGCCGTACGGGCTGCCGTAACCAGACAAGCATTTCCCATTCTGGATACGCTCTGCTCTGGAATTGTCCCAGCCCAGCACCAGCAGCATCAGCACCAGCACCAGCGCCAGGAACAGACAGACACCAGGAACAACACCAGCACCAGGAACGTGAAAAGACCCTGCGCGCCTCAAACCGTCTGAACGCCCTCGTCTTCAAATCCTGCGTGCCCTGCCCTGCCTTGCCTCACCTCCTCGCATCCCCTCCATAGTACACAGTAGAACAAACGGCCGAACGTGCCAAACCGAAACATCCATCCATCTTCTTCCGCCGCTGCTTCAACCTCGCTGCTCGCTCGAGCTCAACCCCGTTTCCGTCTTCCTGTCGCTCAACTCAACTTGCGACTGATCCGACTCCCAGGGCCAAATAGCATTGTGCTCCACTAGGTACATCCTCGCACGCACCACTTTCATTCGAACTCAGCGCTTGCTTCTATCTTCGGAATTGTGACACGTTCAGTGTACCTGAAGGCTGTGCACACGAGACATCAGTGATCCTGCGACCTGCGGCAACCGCCTGCCTGTGCCTGCAATTGAGAAATAGAGAAAGTCGAGCCTCTTCCTCCAGGGGCCAGCATGGCTCGGAAAACTACCACACCACAGCCGCTGACGCTCCCCAACCCAAATCTCGTGGATGATGACCTAGACTTTATCGGCAGCCCGAAAACTCCTCTGAGCCCAAAGTCTCCGAGATCACCAAGATCCCCTTTTAGGTTCAGCAGCAAGAGAACACAAAGCGAGCTACCGTCTATGCAAGCAGCCGAATCGCAACAAACCCGATCCGCCGCCCTTTCATCCTCGCACACCACACCTTCCTTGTCAGCAATATCACATTACTCGGTAGGAGAAGGGCAACAGGAACAGCAGCAGCAGCAGCAGCAACAGAAGCAAGAACGGCCTGCCCGGAGTGGTTTCTTTTCCAACTACAAGGCCTCCAAAAGTTCAAGTCGTCTGCAGAACAATCAGGATCTCGCCAACCAGCCAGACGACAGAATGTCTAGAGACACTGACCGGCCTGCCATGTCTGGGAGAGTTTCATCAAAGGAGAATACCAGAACCGGTAAGACTCTACCAGTTTCAAATACTTGGGATGGGAGAAAAGAGTGCTATGCTAATCACTACTTTGCAAACAGAATCCAGTCTCGATCGGTCGGTTGCTAGAAGAGCTGTTGGTGGGCCATCAAATTCAGACGTGTCTCTCGACTCGAACGGCGAGTCACAACCTCCGTCCACGAGCACCGCTGTCGCGAAAAAGAGCAAGCCGAAGCCTTTCAGTATCTTATCTCGATCGAGATCAATACGCGACGAACATTCACCCCGGGAACCGTCCCCAACAAATAAATTTGGAGAAGGAGAGAAAACACAACCGCAGGCGCAATCGATCTCGCAGGACAACGCCGCCAAGTCAGCCCCTTTGCCTGTTGAACAAGGAGATAAATCTTTCAGGGCAATGATGAGCTCTACGGTGCGACAGCGCTCCGAAGATAGGCAACCTTCGCAACCCCGCGAAAGTTCGAAATCGAAAGAGGGCAGCAAGCTACGAGAGCAGAGCAGGACGCAGACAATGAGGGACCAAAAGGACAATGGTGGTCGGTCCCAACCATCCTTCTCGGGCTCCTTCCGCGATGGTGGAGGTCACACATTCTTGAATAACTTGAAGAGTTCTGCGACCAAAGGCGCGGGAGCACTGAGCAAGGGACTCTTTGGCAAGAGTGGCAGGAGTGGGAGTACAAACGAGAAGGAACCTGTTGTCGACGATGAGCATTACCAGATTAAGGTCCTTAATCTACCACTGATGGAGCAAACACGCCTAACCAGGATTTCGAAGAAGTTGGAGGACTCTAGAGACAAGACCGAGTTCTGGATGCCAGCATTTCCATGGAGAGCAATTGACTACCTGAACTATAAGGGCAGTGATGTTGAGGGCTTGTACAGAGTTCCTGGTAGTGGTCCACAGATCAAGAAATGGCAGAGAAGATTCGATGAGGGTAGGTTCCAAACTTGGGAAAGGGAGATTTTTTTACTAACTGTCCCCTTCTAGAATACGACATTGACCTCTTCGAGCAAGATGACCTCTACGACATCAATATTATTGGCTCCATGCTCAAGGCTTGGCTGCGCGAGTTACCAGACGAATTGTTCCCCAAGACATCCCAGGACCGCATCGCCCGTGAAGCTGGAGGATTGGAGGAAGTGCCGCAACTGTTGATCGACGAGCTTTCGAACCTGTCACCTTTCAACTACTACCTCCTCTTCGCCATCACCTGCCATCTTTCGCTTCTGCTCGCCCACTCCGACAAGAACAAGATGGACTACCGAAATCTATGTATCTGCTTCCAGCCGTGCATGAAGATTGATGCTTACTGTTTCAAATTCCTGGTTTGCAACTGGAGAGAATGCTGGAAGGGCTGTAAGACGGAGCAGTACTACGTAGAACAGGAGTACATGCTGTTCGATATGGTCACCCCTTCTAGCGCCGAAGGCCGAAGTAGTACTGCAGTTGAGAGCCACGATGAGCGCAATGTCTCAAGTTCTGACAGTAGCAAGCCAAGCAGTGTTAGCATTGATCAGGCTAGCAAGAGCGGAGGCAGCCAGAGCAAGAAGCTGCCCCTGAGCCAAACTCAAAGCAGTAGTGCAAGTACGGTCAACACTACGTTAACGGTGGTACAAGAACGTACACCACCGAGACGAAGCAACGAAATGAGACCTCTCAGTCCTATCAAGCCATTGAGCCCAATTGGATTCTAGGAAGACGGCCTAAATAAGGACTGATTTATAGTTCCAACATATCAAGAGACCGGGAAATCGCTGTTATGCTTGCCTGGCACATTTCTTCCCTGTATTCCTCAGGAGCACGGAAGCTTATTCAAAAGAATACAATATGAAAGACGACAGATATGAAAACCACTCGTCCAAATTGTCAATAGTGGATCGTTAGCACTCGCATATCGAGGCTCTATTCCACCTTCCAACCTCGGCCCTCGAGTCGACCTGTACAACCGAACAGAGCTGGATTTGAAGCGTTATTTCCTCTTCATCTGCCGCGTCCTTTTTACGATTCTCTTTACCCCCACATGACCTGAAAATCGAGTCTGTTGAATACCCTAGCGTTTGCACAAATGGATGGTGGCATAGTTTGACTTTGGTTGTTTTCTTCTTCTTTTCTACGCATTCGTCTTTCGTTTCCTTTTGTCATGCCGCCTCTTGCCCTTATGGTCAGAGCGGGTAGATCAAGCATTGTTATGGGAGTGCTGGAGGATGTATGCGCGATTTGGTTGGCGTGGTAGCGCAGGCAGGGAGGGAGGTCGGGCAGGGCTGGGCTGGGCTGGATGGACGTAATGGATGGGCAGGTCGGAATGGTAGGATGGGAATTATGTTTGGATTACTGCCTGCCTCCCACCCTTTTCTTCTTCCGCTTTGGATTTTGCACCTGTGAAGGCAGGGCAGGGATAATAGTTGAGACACGATCTGCTTGGAGGTTGATATTGTTGACTGGCACTACTGCATAGTCATGTGTAAGATTACTACGACGTTGTGAGGATGGATGGATGGTATGGTGCGCAAGGTGGAACAGCTGCGTGCTGCCATATGAAAGAATACAAAGAATACATCGAGACAATGGAACAGATTAGTTTCGACTTTGGGGTTCTGGAAGATCGTCGGGAGGTGTGGCGTACAAGATACGTGACTCGAGAAGCTCGAGCATCCTAATTTGATGCATTGTGATTCTATCAAGGCCATCTCAGTCATGCCAAATTTCAGCACTTTTTCGCTCGGCTTAAATCGAGTCCTAGCCGTCCATATAAACGCCCGAACCAGCCAACTTCCCAAAGCCAGCCTCCAACGCCGAAGAAATGCAACAGTCACAAACCTTTCTCGCTCGCTCTCTCGTCTCCAACCAGCCCTCCTACTTCGGACCCTTAATCCTCTCCTTCCTCTCATTCTTCCTCTGCAATCTCTCCCCACGCTTAACCCTCTCCACTCTCGCCCTCCTTCCATCCCCTTGCCTCTCCGTCCCCTCCTTCCTCTCCCTCTCCTTCTTCTCATCCACCTCCACGATCCAATCGTTCTCGCCCGCCTTGTTCGCTCCCTTGTATCCCCATTTGGGAACCCATTCCCCGGTCGCTTCGTCGTAGACCATCTTCTTGCGTTGCTCGGCGGTCTTGGACTTGATGCCTTTCTTGGCGGCGAATTTCTCCCAGGTGGTTTGCGCTTTGGGTGGTGGGAGAGGCTGCAAATTGTCAGTTAATTTTTCAAGTATTTCTGCCTCTGTTGCTAGATTGAAGAACGAGGCGTATGCGCAGGGAATCGGCGATAGAACATACCTTTTCTCTGGGTAGTCTCGTCTCGATCTCTGGTAAAGAGAGTAGAACTCCATTCGGTGTGCTGGCGATAGGACATGTACTTAGAAGCTGATTCAATAATGCCTGTGCGCCATCTCTTGCCGTGGCTGCGAGATCATCCTCGAGGTTTTCAGTTGTCGTTAAAAGCAGTGGGTTGGGATCTGAGGCGAGTAGGAGACCGAGGTCGAAGGTGTAGGGCGTGGGTTTGTTGACCACTACTTGCAATTTTGGGGCGGGGGTCGACATCTTGCAATAATTCCTCTCTTTGCTGGAACGCTGGCTCTTTGTTGAATTGTAATGTTGGTGGAATCGTGTTGTCGCAAACCTCGAGCCTGCTTGCAGTTAACGAAAATGTCGAGTGAGGGAAACTTTTTGGCGGAGCTGCACCAAAGCGGCCGCATTTTAGCGTCACGGTCTAACTTTGATTTCTTGAACAGCTCGGACGACATTGAACGTTGATGAAGAGCAGCTCAAGTGACGCCAATTGAGCTCGCACATCACTCAAATACACGTTCAGGATGGCGTCTTCTCATTGTTGGAAATGCCTCTCGCGGCCTACGAATCCCATCTCGTCTACATCCTCGCCGCTGGTCCTGCGATTCGCCAATCCATCAACCACGACGAAGCCAGGAGTCAATGTAGCTACCACAGCTCAATTTTCGACGACGGCGAACCTCGCTGCTGTGCCTGCGAAGGCGGCGAAGATGCTGGCTGGAAAAACCAAAGGTGCGAAGACGTTGAGGATTAAGAAGAAGGCATTTGTAAAGACTGGGAAGCCACCCGCGAGTGGAGAGCGCAAGGCCCTGAGGAAGAGAATCGTTCTCAGTAATACAAATGCGCTTGAGGTGCGGGATTTGAGGGATCTGGATGGGAAGATGGTTGATGAGATGGTGGCGGTTAAAAAAGGGCAAGAGCAAAGTTCAAAATCGCTGGCTGCGGCTGTTATGGGCAATGAGGGTGGGCTGGTTGGACAGGTCGTGGGGTTGAAAGGTGTCACGGTTGATTCTTTGAGGGCAGTTGAGGCTTTCAAGACGACGCAGGGCTGGGGAATTTTCAGGAGACCTGCATTGTTGGTGAGGGAGGAGACAGTGGCATTGAATAAGAAGATGTTAGACGCAGAGTTGAAGAGGGAGACTATAAGGGTGGTACTTGATGGTGATAAAGGGACAGGGAAGAGCTTGATGATGTTGAGTGCTATGGCTACGGCTTTTGTTAAGGGCTGGGTTGTTCTTAATATTCCTGAAGGTATGTCTAGCAATCCTTCTGAGCATGTAACATCCGCTAATCGAATTCTACAGCCCAGGAAGTTACAAACGCCATGACAGACTACGCAGCCATTCCCGGCACATCACCACCCCTCTACTCCCAAAACACGTACACGGCCAATCTACTTAACCAAATCGGCAAAGCCAACAGCATCATCCTAGCTGACCTCACCATGTCTAAAGAATACTCCCTCCCAATCCCCGTCCCAACGGGCATCTCCCTCTTCCGACTCTGCGAATTAGGCGCTCGAGATCCCGACATCGCCTGGCCGATCTTCCAAGCCCTTTGGTCGGAACTCACACTTGAGGGTCGCCCTCCAATCCTCATGTGCCTTGACAGCCTCAGCTTTACCATGCAGAACTCGCTCTACCGCGCACCAGATTACTCACCCATCCACGCACACGACCTAGCCATCGTCAAGCACTTCATCGACCACCTCTCTGGTGCCACTACGCTCCCCAATGGCGGCGCCGTTCTAGCAGCCACCAGCAGGAGCCACGCTCCGATCTCGAAATCCCTAAATCTGGCTATCAAACAAGCAGAAGATAAGCAAGCAGGTAGAGAAATCACATCACGCGATCCTTTTGAGAAGAGTTACGATGTCAGGGCGGATGCTGTATTAAAGAAGCTTGAGGTGATGCGTTTGAAGGGCTTGAGTAAGAGGGAGGCCAGGGGTCTAATGGAGTATTGGGCTAAGAGTGGGGTGTTGAGATCCAAGGTTGATGAGGAGAGCGTTACGGAGAAGTGGACGTTGGCTGGGAACGGCGTTGTCGGCGAGATTCAGAGGACGGCGCTTTGGATGAGGATGTAAGTTTAGGAAGGACAAGCCACTGAGGGAGAAGGATTCGAAGAAGAGCAAGGATAGGATGTGGGTGTATTGTGTGTATGTAAGTTACGGAAGCATGGCATTGTGAGATATGTTGATACATAGCATAGATTGGAGTTTTGATTGTGAGTGTCGTTGTCCAAGCTACTGTCACCCATATACACTCGATGTCCTCGCCTGCGTGATTTTTCCATTTTTCTTGAAAAGATCCGTTTCAAAGCTCGATAGATCTTCAGACCATGTTATTCCACACATCTTGGTTGGATGCATCTACCGACACTGGACCAAATCTTCTGTATCTTCAGGAACAGAACGGAACCCCGTGATAGTATTTTCAATTCTGAGTCACACCATGAGGCGAACATCCAGTTCAGAGAGACATCGCAGACATACTCAGGCATACATTAGAAGCAAGTCTGGGTCGGAAGATGAGAGTTGAAAAGGACAAGTAAGGAAATTATAACAAGCTTACCATGGCAGTAGGACCACTACGAGATTTGGCACATCTGTAAGCACCAGCCGGAGAGCAAGCCCCTCCTAGTGAGCTGTCGGCAGGTTGGCCGTTAAATTCTCCTATCATGTTCTCGGAGCGGATGCGGCTGCCAGTTGAAAGCGCTGATGGTAGCTGGGACACAGCAAGGAAGGTGACGCATGTGAGCAAAATACTTCTTAGAGGGGTTCGATAAAGCTGCATTTTGTTTCTGCGAGGCTGGTGTCTCTCTGAAGCTGCGGTAAACGGATATGCTTCGACATTTCGAGGTTGATATGGTGAGGTCTCACACACCATGAAATTGAAGTGGTGGTCCGCGCTTGCACCGCCCAGCCGTTCCTTTGATAAATTATTCAACTATCTATGAAAAGTCTGAGTTATGACGTGTGCTCCCAATCACTATTTGAACTTCAGAAAGTGGGTTGGGCACAAGCAGGAAAATATCCACATCTGGTGAGCCAATCGTCGTAAGGAAAAGACCTTTGTTCGGGCACGTTAATCATATAAAGTATGTGCAGATCACATGGCTGAATGATCTCAGCCCGAACACAAATCTAAAGCAAACCTCGGCGAACTCTAGTACCTCGTCGTTTGTTGCTCACTTGAAAGAGACTGCAGTTATTATTCGCGAAAAGCAGTGTTCGATTGAATTCAAAGCCTTATTCTGACTACCTTCCAGACCCATCAATGAAGAACCATAGCCAAGAAATCCAACACCCATAACGGTCGACCCTTAGTGCTATGCTTGAACCCTCAAGTTTGGTCATCCATGACGGACATCTCGCATGAGGTGAAATGACCTTTGAAATTCTTAGATTGGCACGGTATTCATTCCAGAAGGTCCGTGGATGAAAGCTTACATCAAGACACAGCAGGGAACGTTTCCAATGTAGGTGCAATGCTGGCTTGCGCCGCAGTAGGCAACGGGGACAGCATTGTGGTTGCCATCACAAAGGATCTAGGGCGTTGTCGTTATCATAATCAATTCTTCTATGGTTTGATGGATCTATGAAGAGAAGGAGGTGGTGTTCACGAGAATAGGGGAGCTTACGATGGTGGTGTTGGAGGGCAATCCGCAGCTGTATGAACCAACTGAGTTACACTGAGCCTGTCCAGCGTTGGTGATAGAGGTGGTGGAGACAACATCGGTGGAGAGCTTGGCAGCAACGTCTCGGACGGCCGAGAAAGGTGAAGCCTCGACGAGGAAGGAGAAGGAGAGGTAGGTGAAAAGGAGAGCGAGCATCTTGGAGATGGTGTAGGTGTGCATGACTGTCCTTGGTTCTTGTATTGTTCTTGGTGGTTTGAGCCGAAGATGTGTTGAGGACAAGACTGAATGTTCGAGGTGGAAGTTGGAAGAGGACGAGGAGGAAAAGGCAAAGTACCCGATACTTAGACGAACGGCCTCAGTGCAGCGAGTGAATTCGGGGTAAACAGGTTTAGCCGATGGTTACATGCACTTGTCTCTTTCTGGGCAGGACTGCAGCGATCGGCTTCGAATTTTACAGGAATCTTTCCCTTTAGGATAAGTAAGCGAGAGTTCGAGTATCGTTAACAACAATCAATCTCCTCATTCAGCTATCACAGCGGACAACAACAAGAAATGAGTACCCGTACTCTACCGCCTCTATTTCGTCCTCCACCCAAACTTCCACAACGATGCTGCGACCCCGAAGACTCTGAGAGAGATCGAGGAGGCTGATCTCCATATCTCTTTAAAGGAAAGGGAATACAACGAAAACTTGGAATTGATAGATGAACTCAAAGCCGAATTTGAAAGACACAAAATCCTCATGCGACAGTTCTCGCAGAAGGTGTGCCAAGCCGAGCTCAGACAAATAACTGCCAACGAGAGCCTCTCCGCTGCCACCAAAGCATTTGACAATCACCTCAAAGCTTCAGGAATTTCCGTTGAAATTCTCTCGGCATACAGGGAGTTCTGCGCATCGCTGGAAGTAGACCATGAAGCAGAAACACGCCTGGGTGACTGCAACATGTCACACGAAGGCTCATATATACACTTCGACTACCCGCTCTTCCCATTGCTGCATCGCGCAATTAGCGAAGGCGATCTGCACATTCGCAATTGCAAGTATAAAGCACTTGTCGTTCAACGCGTCGATGACCTCTTCTTGCCCAAGTACTTAGCTGAGTTCTACCCACTCAAGCTCCCGGCTTTACCAAGCCATGGAAAGACTTGGGCGAGGAGCTGGGGAATGAAATACGCAAGACGAATAAATATCTCTCCATAAATTCTCGATCCACATGACTGATTTGGAAACAGCCATCACTTTACCAGCCCACGATCAAAGCTGCCCGTGCTGGCTCTGAGGTTGCATTTGACATCTTGATGCGGATTCCCGATGCTAACTCCGGCATCCGGGGTTGGATCTTCGAGTTCGACGGCGGTGCGCTAGTGGGTGCCCTGCCCACAAGACCGTTGCAACATGCCAAAAGATTGATACGCCAATTTCTGCTGATGAAAAAGTTTTTGGCTGAAGACTACGCTTGGAATACCCGACGGGAAAACGCCTCAGGGAAGGCACAGGCGTTTTGGAGATGAAGAGTCTGAAAGGGCAGGCGCAGCGAAACGAATGAAGGTGTGAAACGTAAAATTTGGACGTGGCTTAGTTACAGACTTTCTAGGAGTGCAGATGGAACTTTTACAGTGATACGTGGAGGTAGTCAATGGAAGAACAGTAACGCTGCTTTCGCCCATAAGGGCTGTTTGGGCAAGACCGCTTTTCTAGAATTCATATCACTTGTTTAAAAAGTCGTTCTTGGATTCCACTGATCTTGTGATCAGCCAGAATACCGAAAACTGAATTTTGGTTCTTGCCAATTCACGTGAATTTCGTTGAGACACTGACCGATGTTAAAAGAATGATGTTGACATTGGCTATTGACTTCGCTTAGCACAATATCCACTAAAACCAAATTAGCGCACAATTTTGTCGGTGACCACTCTCCGCGCGACAGATCAAATAACATCTTGCACCCGCTGAGTAGAAATATACTCGATCTTCGAACTTTTTTTACCTTGAAAAATTCCACAATCCTCGCACGTTTCGGCGAGATAACCAAGCGTCGGTAACGCAGCAAATACTCTCATACTCCCGTGCCTCGCCCCTCCAAAGACTCTTTCGACATGTACCCCAACGAGGTAAGCTACTCCGAGCATCGTTTAATAGATATACACTACATAGGTTCAGAACCACCAACGAGGCCACAGCACCTCAGTCGAAAATCAGATCGTAGGAGAAGCAATTGATCGGCAACCCATCGTCAAAGGCAAAGGTACGGAAGCTCCACCCAAAGGGAACCCTCCAATCTCGCACAAAACTTTACAACTTCTGATGACACCTAGCAGAGGTGACATCCCGCGCAGTCATCGATACCGAACCAAACTATCAGAGCGAGCCACCTACCGATTACGAGTATGATTCCCACCAACATAGCGACGCGTCTGATTCCAGCCGCGAACTTCTTCCCATCGCCGAGCGCCATGTCGTTGACGAGGTCGATGTTGGAGAAGCAATCGCCTTTGCTTACCCCACCGAAAGGGACTATGACATTGACGATGAGCCTCACATGTTCGATGATGGCCTTCCGAGTGATCAGGATTAGGAAATTGAGGATGATTTTTCGTCTGACAGTGACTTAAGCTCCAATTATGAGGAGCTGGGTGAAGTTATCCGGGACGGTAGTGACCGCGATGATGTCGATGAAAGAGATGAAGATGACCAAGACGAGGAGGAAGTAGATGAGAGCGGGGTAGCAAGCAGCAATTTCGATATGCTTCAGAATTATTGTCCTCGAGGCAGAGAATTGCTGGAGGCTGTTACCTACGACCATGCCAAATCTCGCATCCATTGGATGTTGTTATCTCTGAATATTACAGACAAATGTCCGTCATCACGGGCATTATAATGTCATCCCGAGGGAGAAGAATTAGGTTAGAAAGGAGATACCATGAGCAGCAGAGATTATGGCATCCCTTGAGGTTATCTTGTGCAAGGTGTAATGGAACATAGCCCTACGCGTTGGTCAATTGCTTACCATAGATAGGTACAGATAATTTCATTATATACAGAGAAACACACACTGCATCTGTACAGCATTTGCGAAAAGAGGTATCCACAGCGTTATGGAGCTAGAATTAACGACCACAGGTCGTCACGAGGATGAATGGCCTGCAAACTCTAGTCTCAAACAAACATCTCAATCCAAACCATGTTACAGGTATGGGACAAGCCACCTGCTCCAGTAACATTTCCTGCCCTCCAAATACTCGGTTATTGAACTCTTATAATCAGACGGCGGGGGCTGCTGCTGGTGCAGATGGCGCAGCGGAGGAGGCTGCGGGGGCTGCGGGTGCGGGGGCTGCTGGAGCACCACCTGGAGCGGCTGCTTGCGCAGGTGCAGGTACGAAGCTGTTTGACATATTAATACATGACAGTATTAACATTAATAAAGAGACTTACGCCGCTGTTCCAATGGTGATCTTGCCTGCAATACCTCCAGCTATCGTTGGACTGTCTACACTACTGGTGGTGCCTTGCGCTGCTTTGACAAAATCAACAACCTGTTGAGAATTTGCACTAAATGATCGTCAGAAATGGAGGACAGTACACCCAAGAACGATGATACTTACGGATTGATGACCATGACTTGACCCTCTTGACAATGGGGCCCTGTTCAGAAATCAGCATCTCGATCATCTCATATAGTTCCCTCTCCATAGACAACACCCATCCCAAGGAATGAATTTGTCCACGGAGAGATCCAAGTGGGCTCATCTAGAAGCCACATGTTTCGTGCTCCTGATCATAATTATCAACGAAAGAGACTAACCGGTCGCGCAGAATATAAACATTGGTGCTGCACTCGTCACAGGCATGTTGAAAGTTCCAACATCGGTCTGGCCATCTTGGAATGGAATGTGACCGCTATTCATCCCATTCGCTAGTGGGGTGCATGGCGCTTCCGGTGTACTTTGTGTCGCAGTATGATTGCCATTACTGAATTGGAATTGTATAACATCTCCAACGGCGGCAACAACAGAGTTTGGCGCGAAAGTGTCTTGCGGTCCACCGACGACGACTGGAATAAGTTGGTTTGCGCGCGAGACTGTAATGATAAGCGAATGCAGCATACGAAGTTCCGATTCCATACATACCTACTAATCCACCTGTTGCTTCCAGGGCGGAAAAAGCACTTGGACGCGCGCTACTCGTTGCTGCGAGAAGGATCGAGGAAAATAAGAGCTTCATGGTCGCGTGACAAAACACTAAAGTGGGTGGGATGAAATGAAAGGAACCGATCAACGGATAGATGCTGCTCAGCAATCGAGATATTACAAACACCGCTCTACGGCTTGGAAATTAAGAAGTGAGGAAAGGTAGGGAGTGACAAAAGGCCAAAAGAACGCAGAACCAAAAAGTAAGATCAATGCGCGCCCAAGCAAGGAGTATATATCGTTGCACCCAATGGTGCTTCTTCGGGACCGAACCTGGACATGAACTGCCATGAGGTGTGGGAGCCACGTCAGGAGGGTATGAAACCTGGTGTCAGGTAGTCTCGCTGCGGTGTTCGGATTCTCTGTCTGAACTTTCCACTTTCTGAGAAAGCTTAGACTTGGTTGAAGCTTAGAAAGCCGTACTCTCAGCTGACTCCAAGGCCTCTGATTAGCTATCGCATCTGACCGTAACCACACATGATACAATAGTGGATGAAATCCTAGACTCGACGGTCTCTTGGGCGGGTGGACGGAGTGCTCAAGACTTCGCTAGCAATGCCAAGATGAGGAGCATAGAGGAAGCTGTAGGCGAGAAGATGGTGATCCTTGCAGGGAGATCAGTGGAAACGCTCAGATCCCGAAGGAGATCGTACCGCCTACCCAGCCTACGCGATCTGGTTGGACTCTGAGGCTGAAAAGCGGACCGGGATGGTTATGCTCTTAAGGTTGGCGCGTTGCGTAGGCTTTGTTTGAAGATCGCCAAGCGTGGATCCGGGGGTTGACGCTAGTGTGGCAGCCAATGCCAAGATGCGTGATCACCGTCTGGAAACGTTGTTTTGTGAGGAAGTGGATATTTCGAAGGTGTCATCCAGTTCACAGCGGTTGCCGTTGAGGTCTACCGTTGTGGTCAGAATAGTTCATATAATTGTGTTGTGCGGCATGACAGTCCTCAAAACTCCCAAAGCATGTCTCGATTTGGAAAGCGCTTCACGGAGGTGAAGTCTGAAGAAAGGAGGAAGATAGGACCACAGTAAGGTGATCCGGGTGAAAACAGAAAGAGTGTCTCACTGTCGGATGTATCGTATTGGAGGGACAATCAATGACTTCATTGGTTCCCAGTTCTCGCTAAAATCAGGGGGCAGGCGTAAGCGATCTTTGACGGCAGCAAGAAAATAAACAAACAATTTTTCCTAACAGCGGTCGGTACCGCAAATCAGTAGCCCACCCAATAATTGCTTTTGGGACGTTCTGGAGTGTAATCGTTGGGTCCTCGGACTCGATGGCCGAACTTAGGTTAGACGGACACAAGCCATTAGCAATGCTACCATGTATTCTATGGCCGCTGTGTCACAATTGGCTAAACACCTCCTTGGCAGGCTTCGCCACCCCCTCGATCACGACGACGTTGTCCTCCAGCACAGAATTTCCTTCCTTGATATACACATGCCTTGCCTTCCACACCCACCACATACCCGGAAATATAATTGTCGCCCCAACAATGAGGATCGACCAGTTCATGTAGGATATATTCACGACATTGACTGGAACATACATCGGGAAACTGAACATTATGATCATCATGAGGGACCAACATACAGATATGATGTTGACTGGATATCCCCATCTCCCAAGGTCGAAATTTGGCCGCGCTGGAAGTATCTTGCGACCTCGGACAAGCACGATGATGATTGGTGTAACATATCCCACTTGCAAGGTGACTCCGCCTCCTGAAATGATGGCTTGGAAAGCATAGTCTGATCCGAGAACAATCAGGCCAATGATAAGATCGATGAAGAGAATGGCAATCATGGCACGTAGAGGGATGCCGAATCGCTTGTTGACAGAGGCGAAATACGACGAGTACGGGAATGCTCGATCACGAGCCATACTCCAAGCGAGACGAGAACCGGCGGTGTTTGTACCAACAACAATGAAATAATTGAGCCCGATCATGACCAAAGCACAGAAGACGCCACCACCGTAAGTACTATGGTAGATATCCATGAACCAGTTCATGTAGGGCTGTGACGCCAGCATGTACTCTTCGTAGTTCTCTGCGCAAAATAGCATCAAGACAGCGCTACCCCAGGATGTAACACTGCAGAATATCATAGACCAGACCATGACTCTCTACGAACATTGTCAGAATTGAACAATCATGTTTGGACGAGGAGAGCTACCGGTGCTTGGCGAGAAGCATCTTTCATTTCTTCAACGAGATGCATCATTCCGTCTGTTCCATAGAGCCCATACATCGGCGTGTAAAGGCTCAGAAAAAATACCCATGGATTGCTAGTGTATCCAGTGTTGTTGATGAACATTTTGAAAATGAATCCGCTACCCTTCTTCGGTGCCAGGACGAGGAAGCTCACGGCCCAAGCGAGGCCTCCACCTATCGTCCAAAATGCGCCGAAAACGTTGAGTGCAGGTAGGTATTTTGGCGCGAGATTTTGGACGATGGGTCCAACAAGGAAGACAGAGTAGACCATCCAAGACAACCAGGGCTTCCAGACAAATTCCGGATGCGTGACTTCGACAAAACTTGCGATGACTTGCGCCGAGTTCAAAGCACAAGAGGAGCCAGTAGAGATTTCGCCCACAAGAACAGCCCATCCAACGAGATACGACAGAAATGGACGAAATTTTCCAGTAGCCAGAGCTTGTGTGTAGTACTGTTGACCGCCTGCTGTGGGCCAGATGGAACAAAACTCGGCCAGCGAGACCATGAGAAGAGTCTGACCAACTGCGACGATAAGTGTACCCCAGACCTTGGCGAGCATTTGTTTAGTATGATTTTGGACGATCTGTGAATGAGAGCACATACCATTGCCATCGGGCCTCCGATGTCGAAGACTGTGGAGTAGAGAACGACATTACAGGACCATGAACACATCATCATTACTTGATCTGACCGGTGTCAGAAGTGTATTCGGTATTTGGATCAAGACGGCTTACAAGCACATAGCGTCCAGAAGTTGTACACTCTTGGGAAAGTCAGTATGGGTAGCTGCAAGCCAGACATCGTACTGACCTCTTCAATTCCGGAGCCTTTCCCATTGACATCAACAATTCATCGTCCGAAGAGACCGGCTTCTGATCGCCAGTGCTATCATATTGGGCATCCGCCTGGATGACCTTGATGTCTCCCATTTCGTCGACACTCATCTTCAGTGTACTTGCTGGTGGTCGCAAAGCTTGCTTGACGATTCTTCTGGTTTATCGAGGGACAAGAAGACCTTGATATCGATTTCAAGTCCTAGTCTTTCCCCCTGCGAAGGGTGCGCCTGCAAATGCTCGACATCTAGCAAGCCTGGGAAAGGCGGCAAGCCACGACCGTCCGTATCTCAACAGGCTCGCGGCCAGCATAGTGGTGGCTGGCGCTGCCCGGTATCATGTTCTGATAACGACAAATGATACTCCCAGCTCCCCCACTCGTCTCCGCGAATCAGGTCCAATCAAGGTTGGGGATAAGAAATCTGGCTTGACACGCTAAGCCCAAGGTGGGCAGTCGATTGAGAAACTTAGCGCCACAGACACCTAAACCAGCGATTTCAAGTCTTGCCGTCTTGCAGGTTATCTTATCGGAGCAGTCGGCAAGCTCGTGTGTAGAATATGGGATCAAAATACCTCCTCAAGCAGGTAGATTGAGAGCCTTGACACACGGGCTGAGCCGAGAAGCTTCATGGTTTTCGCCTATTTCAGGAGACTCGCTACGTTCTATTCGGAAGTCCTACCCCGCTGATGGAGGCTATTGAGGTTCTAGAGGAGATCTGTATTAGTGGTGCAATAACATGGAAAGTTTGTATATAGATATCTCATCAAGACAGATGCCGGAAATGTTCGAGATTTCCAATCCGAGATATTGTCTACTTCGAGCTGCAAAATCGGCGAATCTATTTGAAGACAGAATCCCAAAAATCAGAAACTGGTTCAAAGACGAAGCATTTGACAGATACGAAACATGGCTTCGTCAGTCAGCTCGTACTTCTCTTCATGGGCTCGCAGATTCTGGACCCAGCCTCCAGCAGCCAAAACGATCAAAAGTCCACCCGTAAAGGTACAGCTCCAACGAATGAGCACAAAAGACCCCGCAACGACCTGCGAAGCTCTTGTCGCCATCATCAAGCAAGATGGTGGGGTTATCGTTGAGGATCTCATCCCTCCGGCCCTCGTGGCACAGATCAAATCTGACTTGGCGCCTCACTTCGACACCGATAAAGTGGACAAGTCGGGCTTCTTCCCCAGCACTACCCAGCGCGCAACGGGTCTGCTGGCAATCTCCGATGCTTGCGTAGAGCTGGCATTGAACCCACTATACAATGCCATTGCAAACAAGATGATCTCAAGCACCTACACGTACTGGAATGCCCAGGTACAAGAAACCGTTACCAGCAAGCCCCAAATCAGTAGCAGGGTAGGTTTCAGAGTCAACCCAGGAGGAAAACAGCAAGGCCTCCATAGAGACGATAGCGACTACCACACAAGAAACTGCGACATGCCTGTCATGATCGGATGCGTGACAGCGTTGACGAAGACAACGAAGGGTAAGTCGATATGGAGTTCAGTAGTGCCCTCCTCAGTTCTCATGCTTCAGCAGAAAATGGTGCCACTATAGTGATTCCTGGAAGCCATCTTTGGGGTCCAGACCGTTGTTCTTATGATGAAGAAGCGATTCCCGCTGAGCTTGAACCTGGTTCTGCTCTGATCTTTTTGGGCAACACATACCACGCAGGTGGTGGCAATACCACGACCGACCAAGCCAGAGAAACAGTGGGGATATTTCTGTGCAAAGGATTCTACCGCCAAGCTGAGAACCAATATCTCATGGTACCACCAGAGAAAGCGAAGAGACTGAGTCCTCAAGCGCAACGTCTTCTAGGCTACGGCATTTCCTTGCCGTCGGTGGGATTCATGGAGTACCAGGATCCTATGGTGTGTTGCCCTTTAGGGAATTCCAATCTTACTTCTCAATTTCTGTGCTAACAGATGTGTTCTAGAGAGTGCTGTTTGGCGTTGAGGACGAAGAAACGGTGAATATGTAAAGTTGTACATCGGATGTAATGGTTATTTTGTATCTTGGCAACCACCCCTCAAGGTCGAGAGGATAAAGCATTTCAGAAAACCAGAAATTGCTTGCCAGAACTCGTTCAGTACCGTGCAAATTGTATCCAATTGACCTCCCTGCCTTTGTCTGGAATTTTGATGTGATTGTGATTGGAGCTCAAGCAGTGGCCCTCGTCTCTTGCAAACCAAAGCGCCCTCAAGAACTGTAAAGCGACCTCACAATTGGAAAACCCGGTGCGTTTCATAGCCTGATTTAATTTCTTCTCCACCACTGCCCTACTGCCGTCACGACTTGAGGCTTCTGTTCCTGCGATGAATAGTGGCCAAAAGGTGTTCTGCGCAATCGAGGGGTGATCCGACTGCACCAGATTGAGACTATTGAAAAGTGCTGCGCGCGAATGTTCTATCACATCTTCGGACTCCGGAAATGAAAGGTATCGATAGCTGTATAGAAGATCGGCATGGTGGAAGCTCTCGATGACCCGTAAAAACTGCTTACGTTTAGATGGTGTGCTGAAGATAGTTTTTGAAGATGAAGAAAGTGTACGATCTCTTGCTTGCTCAAACAAATGACACAACTCGGACGGCGAAACTCGAAACACTGGGCTTGGTGGTCCTCTGGCTGCACTTTGGCGTTCAAGTGAAGTCACCCACTTGACAAGCCTGAGAAACTCGGTAAAGACACTACTGTTGTCATCTGTCAGAAGCTCTTGATCATGGGCCTACTCGAAAGCTGTTGTGCTGGCAAAAGCATCGAATACAAACAGCTGTTCAGCCAGAAATCGAAATGTTTCATCTTTGAACGAGTAGCCAGTAGTGGTCTGCATGTTTGTAACCGTACGTGCAGCTTCGAGATGCAAACGCCATAATCGCGAGTCTAGTTACCACCTATCAGGCTGCGAAAGCTGCAGAGGGTGAGATAAACATACCTGGGCGAATTGTCTCCATGTTGCAAAGCATCAGCATACTTGCTAAGACTGGATTAATTGTCTCTTTACGAGAGATGCCTCTGTCGATAGAATCCAATGAGTCCGATATGAGTGTTGTTGAACGCAAGTCAGATGCCAGCAGAGTCAGTGCCGAATCGCGATAGTTGTGGGCACGTTTTGTGAGATCTTCCTTGAGAGATGAGCAACTTGGGAGCGTGACAGACGATAGATGCTCAGCCGCAAACGCAAGCATCGATAAAAGCAGTGGAGTCGATTTCAGCGCCAAAGGTATCATCGTACTTCGCCATTGGTTTTCAGGAGTATCCACCCATGCCATAGTTGCTGCAATGGTCTTTCCGTAATGATGGAATAGATGGCGTGCGGTATTGTCTCGTAAGATAACGGTATTGAATGATGAAACTGCGGCTAGACAATTGTCTGCTGACGGTTGGTAGACGGAACTACCGTATAAGCTCCTGCTTCTAGGATGACTTTGTGCTTTTGCATCATCCAGCGGAGCTGATACTGTGGTGAAAGACGGAAGATTTGGTTCGATATCGTGGTACTTGTTTAGGGACTCGAAGCTGGGACACGGTGACTTGTCCGTGACCTGGACTGGGGAGCAACTGGCGTGCTGCACAGCAGGAACTGTCTGGCCAGCAAGCTTTCCTCGGCTTGCCACGCCCCAATCCCAGTTGAGAATTACACCGTAGCCAGGACAGGCAAGGTCTCTTGATATACACTTCTTGCAAGAAGGCATCGTGCGGTCACATTTTATACGACGCCTGTTACACAATCGACAGCCTGACTAAAGTCAGTCGCTTACTGTACATTTCGATCCGATTTCGAAAGGTTGAAGCTCAATGCTCAATCGTACCTTTGGCAGGCTTGGCACCAACCTTGTTCGCCTGGGAAGTCTCCGTTTTTGAGCCCCGTGCCTTGTCCATTTCTGCTCTTGTGAGCTAATTCGGGAAGCTTTTCAGTCCAAGTCAAAGCCGGCAGTCGCCGCGACTTGCGATTAGCGCTTTGTAGGACAAAGTGTATGGTATAATGCTGGAATCGTGAACAGCGGAACGAGGCGATCTCTTTCAGCGAGCAGGACGACTATCAGTCCAAATACCATGTTGCCCCTTGAGTCAAACGAGACTGTGATACCTCGCACTTAGATAAGGGAGTCGAGATTGATAACAGAATGTATTAGTTCATGGTGATACATGCACGTGGCTAATCTGGGGCTGTCCCGAGCGATTCCCACAGGTTGAAGCCCACCTCTGGCAGTGCCGGGTTTAGTCAGCACATCGAGACCAAACCACTCTTGGAAGGTCGATGGAGAAAACAGATGGGAGCCAGAAAGCTTCTACAACAATCAATAATCTGGAAATGTGATTATCTGGGTATCATAACCTTAAACAGCTGGGTTATCCTGGATGTTGGAATGTCTAAAATGTGTTTCTGTGAATAATAATTAAGATTTCTCGTCATCGTTTACTCCGGTCTGACGACATCTACTATAGGTTCCAGCAGTCGCAATTCTAACTACAGAAGTAAGCATGAGTTGCACAGTAATGTCACAAGTATTTACTCATGCTGAAAATCTTACGATTGTTCCGCTTGAGGGTCTCTACCTCCCACCACGAATAACCACGAGAAGTCACGTTGATCTTGCTCGATAGTAATGATTTGATCTATTTCATCCGCTCTGCACCATCCTCGCCCTCACCACCATTCCAATAACGATCTCTCCGATCAAGAAATGGACGTCCAAGAACCAGGTTACGGATACCATGTTCGTAGACCAAACATCTAACATTGAAAGGCTGCTTATGCGACGAGCTTCCTGCACTCCATTGGAAAATGACCTCTCCACTACTCTTCCTTTCTTCTCCCCCTGGTAAGGCAATGGTGACTTCTGGACTTCCATCTCCATCGGCAGTCTCATGAGGCTGGATATTTAACCCCAACTGAGCTGCGTAAGCAATCGATATCAAATTTTGGGGAATTTCCGGATCCACATTCGCTGCCGTGGAGAAACGCTGGCCGTTGACAACTATATCGCCAGATACGCTTTGCATGCTTCCACTACCGTTGAAGTATTGCAGATAATTGGAAGTAGGTCTCACAGAAGTATAGTCCACCTGCTCCGATGGGCCTGCTATCATCTGCGCCCGAGAGGGACCTGAAGAGATTGGATCCAATGTCGCAGGCAGACCTTCAATCCGCCGCTGCTTTCGTCTTAAGCTTGGAATATAGGAGTCCGGCTGTGTCGGCTGAATCTGAGTTCTATTACCAGGAGGTGTGCAATGACGGTCATTTCGGATCTGTAAAGGGCTTGGATGAGGATTTGTGGGGGGTACAGCTGGTACTGTTCGAGTAGGCTCTGCTGTAGGTATCGAACGATGAGACTCGGTTCCGGCAGGTGTTGTTGGGGCTGTACTCGTGCTATTGGCTGAAACATAACTCCTACTCCTCTTTGAAGATTGGCCCGAAGATGAAGACGAAAGGGACTGCCTCTCAGCCTGGGGAATGTGTCCCTCTTCTGCCATGCTTGTACCAAGTTCCACAAGAGCCTCTTGCAACCTATTGTCTGTACGGACATGGACAGGCTGCGCATTATTGTTTCGGCTCTCTCTCTCATACTCTTTCAGTCGATCGATAGTTTTGACATGATCTCTGATCTGGGCCTCAAGTTCCCCGCTGAGAATCTTAGTCAGCTTCGAACAAATAAGGTAGTTATCGTAGGATACGGACTCACATCATTGCTTTCTGGTCCTCAATTTCCGATTGACTCGCATTGTCAGGTAAGGGCTTGTGTGACGACTCAAGGGTTATGATGCTGACAATGAGTGTCATCGAGGTCTTGAGGCTTTCCATGTGCGTTCTTAGAGCCAAGACGTCCGACTTTCTATTTACCCACTTCCAACGAGCCCAGAATGAGAGCCAACTTTGTGCGGAATCAGTACAATCCCAAGCGGAGTTGATTTGCCTCTTTGTCCGACGACACTTGGATGCTAAATCATCAAGGATTCCTTCATTTTGTAAATGTTCGAAGACAGGAGATCGAGCGTCGCGCAACCTGCGGCAGATGCGATCTAGGGAGCTAAAACTGTACTTTGTAGTCGTTGCGAAGGATCGAATATCAAAGGAGAAGGCTACTATGTCTCCATCGGCAGCGTCAATGTCTCTGTAATATTTGTATAGATAGTCTGCAAATTTCAGTGCAGTCCCCACCACAGCCGGGACAGCAAGTGCAAGGCCAGCAACCTCAGCCATTGAATGCTTCGCTTGGCCACTGGCCACTTGAAATCGAGTACTGTAGTTGAATAAAGTGAATGACTCAGAATATTGACAGCATGTAAGTTTATTTAAAAGCATATGAACGGCAAAAAGAACAGGGCAAGGCTGCGATACTTTATCAAAAAACTCAGGCCATGTCATAGAACCAGACATGTTCCTCAACATTCCACACATCTGCACTCGCACCTCCTAATTCGACAAGGCTTCCAACAAGGCTCAGCGTAGCATGTCAACCCGCATATCCAAACTCAGCGAAGTGCATAATACAACGGTGCAAGCGAAAATCGCGAATCACGGCGGGGAATTGACTTCAAGTGCAGATAAAGTGCTACACCACCAAATTGACCAACTGAATAGCCTTCAGAGGCCCACGCTGTACTCGGGCGATGTCTTGGGGCAGGGTGCATTCATGAGGACCAATCTCGCACTGCTGGGAAGAAGCGACGAACCACTGGTCCTGGCACTACACCTTCTTGCAAACCCGGTGAGGAGAGCCGCTGACCGAGTACGATCCGAGCCGAGAAATTGCGAGCGCCAGACCAGCATGGTAGGCATTGAGATAGGAAACTTTGGCGGTACAGAAAGCATTAACTAACAATTCGATGTAAAGGACAAACGCACAAAATAGCAAGTAGTCTTACCGAGTATATAGACGAACGCGGGAGCGCGCCTGGAATTAAAGTATTTTTCAATTCAGGTGTTGCCTCTAATCTGGCTATCGCATTCGATGCTCATGTGACCGACTGCGGCAGTTTATTATGCTATCCATCCCATGCATGGGTATCTCAATAGCATATGACTTGCCATATCTCTTGCTTTGTGATGGCCGTCCGACTCAATGATACCCATCCTTCTTCCAGCCGAGCCTGATGCAAGTTTTCCTCATATCATACATAATCACAGAGACGCCTTCCCTCATCAACGCCATGTCTTAGTACTGTCCCGGATATCTTCCTTCACCTATGAATTAGAGTCGTATTCCGAACCATCATCATCATCATCAATGACTTGTCCCTGCGTCGGCTGCTTGTAATGCCGATCTTTCCCTCGAGCCACTGCCGCAGCTTCCTCAGCCTCCAATGCTGCATCGAAAGCTGCTCCCGCCTCGCCAATCTTGATCAAGCCCATATGCTTCTTCCTCTCATACTCTTCAATAGATTCGCTGCCCACGTTCTCAGCGGGCTCCCAGGATAATGGCCAGTTTCCAACCCATTTGATGAGGTAGTAGGTGACAATAGTCTTGCCCTTCTTTCCGACCTTATACTGTCTCTCATCTAGGATGGCGTCCACTTCGTATTCTTCTTCTCCAAGCTCTTCATCCTCCTCATCAGCATCGTCCTTACCAACGTCCTTCTGTGTAGAAGCAGCAGCAGCAGCCTGTTCTCTGTTTTTGGTAGATGAGTATTTGTCGAAGTGTCCAGGATTCTTCGAAGGGGTTTTGCTTCTACTTTTCTCTCGCTCCACTCTCTCGTAGACTTTTCCTGCCTCCAGGCTGGACGAAGTTGCAACCGACTCGTCACGCACCTTGCGACGCAGACGTTTGGCTTCGTTGGCGCTTGTTGACACCGATGCACTTTGACTCCTGGAGCTTCGAGTCTGTATTGATTGACTTCTTACATCCCTTGGTCCTGACGTTGATGCTTTGCTCTTTCTCTTGCTTGCCGATGGCGGCTTTGGTGAAGGAGATAGAGATACGTTCATATAAAGCCTCGATTTGGGATGTGATTGCATGGTGTTACTGAGCTGTGCTTCGATAGCAATATCGGTAGAGTCTTCTTCCTCCTCACTCTCGGACTCCATCATATCGGCGAGGCCGCGCTGTTTTGAAGGTGATGCTAGGGTTGGCCGCTGTGGGGAGGTGAAGACAGGCTCTGGCTCTTCAATAGATTTGCGAGCAACTCGAGATGCCGGTCCGACTATGACTTTGAATCTGGAGCCAACCTTCTCATCGTCTGCCTCCACCAGAGCATGCTTGCGCTTCCTGCCAGGCTTGCCTTTTGGCTTTGGCTCCTCATCACGTGCTTCAGAAGCATTTCCACCTTTTGGTCCTTTGCTCTTTCCCATGCTGCGAACCTCCTGTTCCATGGCTTGCATGTACTCGAACGCTTCAAAGGTACGTCGAGAAACATATTTGAGAATGTTTTCTGGCGCAACGCTCATGCGGAGGTATGGTGCATCACTGTAGGACACCACATATCTTGGAAGGTGATTGACGTCGAAGCTGGCCACAATAATACCGTCCTTTTCGTGTTCTGGCATGATCGATATTGGTGCGAGAGGTGGTCCCGAATTGGGAATGTATTTCGGTCGTTCAGCCACGACGAAGTCGAATTCGTTGTCTTCGGGGTGAACTGCAACGAGCTCTGGGCCCTCTAAGCCTGGGACTGGATTTAGAAACATCTTGGCATGTAGTTTTGAACGTGAAGAGATCCAGTATATTGAATGAGGGATAACTCCCCATACCCACTGATTTGCGGAATGATGTGGGGAGGATTGACTTACTTGCTCGTTGGGTTGGCGGGCCGTGGTAATTATGCCTGAGGCAACAACCTTTTGACAATGAAACCTTAGAAACCTAGAAGGTTAGAGGAATCTGTTTGATGAATGCAGCGATGACCGGCGAAATGAGTAGAAATGAATATTATGAAAGAAGAGAGCTAGATTTTGGGGTTCTTTGCACCGGTGAAAGAAGATGGGTCCTTGTTTCAAGCAGCAATAATGCAATCGAGTGTTGAAAAATCTTCAAGCCTGACAGTCTCATTCGAAAATCGTTTGACGGTGAAGCAGTAGAAAGCTATGAGATATGTCAAAGGAGTAGCAAATATCTATTCACTCCATACGGAGAAGTGAGTTTCACTTTCAGTGAGTCTTGTCTATTGACTCTCGTTCAAGCCTGCGATTGGTCCATACAAACGCCTCGGAAGCCAAGCGCTCAGAGCCGCGATCAATCGCGAAAGTCAAAAACACCTCCACCCAAGCTCCAAGCTTTCCTGCACACCAAATCTCCACTCACTCACCAAAACCCATCAACCAACATGCTGGGAGCAACACCCACTCTCCGAACCGCAGCAATCGGCTGCAGGTTACAGCCAGTTCTCTTCGCGCCCTACACATACCCTACAACGAGCAGTCCATCCCTTCGCAGAAATCAGAGCACCACCACATGCACAGGCACGAGCACCACGCCATCAGCTCCGAGACGACGAGTACAGATCCCTAAACGCAATGTAACATTCAAGCCTACTTCGACAGTTGTCAGGCATGCTTCGACTGCTACTTCACCCCATTCATCTACAGCTACCGCCTCAGAAGCTTCAGCGCCCGGCTCAGACCTCCTAGACTGGAACACTTTCTTCAAGCTCCGCAAGACCCGTCGGTGGTACCAACTAGGATCATCAGTAACAACTGGAATCGGTGGATTTGTCGGCGGAGCTCAGGTCCTGACCATGTCGGATATGGATGCGTTGGTGTCACAGATTCCTCTAGATCCATTCATCACGCTGGGCTTGATCACATTCACATGTGGAGGTGTAGGATGGCTGGTGGGACCGATTCTCGGGACGGGCGTGTTCAATTGGAGGAATAGGAAGTACAGGAACCAGATGGATGAGAAGGAGAAGGAGTTCTACAGGAGGATTAAGAGATTCAGAGTTGATCCTTCGGCGAGCAGTATGGCGAATCCTGTACCTGGTACGTTCCTGAAATTCCCTATCAGTCTCAAGCGTTTGATTGTGTACTAATTCAAATATTCAGATTACTACGGCGAAAAGATCTCCAGTGTAGCAGGCTACAGACAATGGCTCAAAGACCAGCGGGCATTCAACAAGAAGCGAACGACATACATCAAATATTAGTAGGGATCAGGTAGAAGGAGATGGGAATAGAGAAGGAGACGAATTGACGGCTTGATGCAAGCACAATGCACCTTTTTTGTTTCGTTATGTCAGGAATGGGAAATCGTAAGCAGGATATTGAAAAGCCTAGCTGCAAGCAACATCCGGCGGCGTTTATGAGTCTCTCCCTTGTAGTAACAGATGAAACAAATACTTGGTTTTGCACGGATGGAAAAACTCCGTATTTGGAACGCAATACGATATCCGCTTTTTAACTCCAACTTTTTGATCTATTTGCATCTATCTTCGTCGTAGAATGTTCCCTTGAGGTTGGCTTATGATTGCACAGCACTCTTCGATGGAGTGAATCGAGCTTGAATACTGATAACTCATGAACATCAAATCTCTTACGACTATTCCGCATCAGCACACTCATCCAACAACCTCCCCACACTCTGCATCGCCCTCCCACAAAACCCCACCATCTCCCCCTCCTTCTCAGCCCCCATTCCACACCCCTCCCCCTTTCCGTCTCCCTTTGGACCCCCATCAAAAACCTCAACACTGAACCAGCAATTCGCCCTCGCACCCGCCCCCAACACCGCCCGCGTGAACTCAACACACTGCTTCGTCAACAGGCCCCCTTCCCACAAAAGCGGCCTAAAGTCATGACTCCACCTCCCCCTCGGCCGCAATCCACCAATAACTTTATCCTCGAACGGCACAGGCGGCTTATACACGTCGCTTATCTGCAGTACATAAATTTTCTCAGCAGGGACAGTAGCAGACAGCGTTTTAAGCGAATGCTCATACGACAGCGCCAATTTCTGTAGAGGTCCAAGGTGCGATATCAAGCCCGAATTGGTTGTAGGATCGCCGTACTCGCCAGCTGCAGTCTGGAAAGTATCGAGACATAGCCCGATGTTTGGACGGTCTGCTAGCTGGACGATGGACCAGACATCTGACCAGGTTGGGGCTACAGTAGCCCAGCACCAGTTTTCGTAAGCGAGGCGGAAGTTATGGGGGGCAAGCAGGTCGGCGAGTGAGGCAAGGTCGGCAGCGAGATGTTCTTTGGATGTGTTGATGTTGGGAGAGTCTGTGGACCCAACCTGTTTGGACTTCTGTGAGATGTTGTCGAAGCGAGGAGATGAAGCGAGAGATATATGAGAGGGGCAGAGGGGTATGCGGGATTTCAACATACCTGCAGCATATCCGTTCCGACAGCTTTCATGATCCTAATCCATCCTTTAGCCCTCTCAAAGGCATCCTCCCTCTCCTTCGACCCTTTCTCCCATCCTTCGAAATTCGCAAAAGGTTGCAACATCATGATCCCCAGACTATACTTCTTGCATAGCTGCTTGACTTGCTCGCCAGCGGAACAGAGACTATCATAGTCATCTTCAGCAATTTCCTTCTTGTGGAAAGTGGAAGCAAATGAGAGAAGATCTGGAAAACCGAGTTCTATAGCAGAGAATTTCGATTTGGAAATTGCGGAGAGTTTGGATTCCAGTGGAGAGGAAGAGCTTCCGACTGAGACAGTGGCGAATGAGAGCGAAATTCCATTCAGCGAGGATCTGGATATAGACATCTTGGATTCGTGAATGGGGACTTCTGATCGATGGTGTCGAGAGCTTCCACGGCCGTTAGCTATAGCTGAGGGGCAAAGAGCTATAGCTTTTGGATGACGTCGTACGTTTGGAGGGGTATACACGTGATGAGCATTAGAGTCGCTCAAGAGAAGTAAGGTGTCTAGAGAGGCATCAGACAAGTAATTGGGTATTTAAATAATGCAGACAAGTACAATTGATGCAGAGTGATAGTGCGGTGCAGAATAACACCCCTCATTAAAAATTTGACATGCCCCTCCGACCCTCCCTCGCCGAAGAGGGCAAACGCCAGAACACCATGCAATAAAATGACATACCGAATATGCAGCTGCAGTGCTCCAATCCAGCCTCTATTTCTTCTCCTCAAATGCCGGATGCTTCTCCATATTCTGATTCACCCAAGCCCTCAACGCCGCAAACCTATTCACCGCCGGATTCGACGCAGGAGCCGTAGTCGCAGTCGCAGTAGCAGAAGCATCAGCACCCTCTCCATCATCCACAGCCATAGCAACCTCCGGAACCGTCTCCTCTCCCTCCTTCCCACCCGCCAGTATAACTGCCAAATTCTTCCCAAACCTTTCCCTCTCCATCCTCTCCAACTTCTCCTTCCTCTTCCTCGCGCCAGGTTTACTCTTCAAACTCTTCATCGCCATCTTGCCATTCCCACTCCCTCCTTGAGCAGCCCTCTCATTCTCCTTCACAAGCTCCTCCACGTCTGGCAATGCATCTGCGAGACTCTCTAGCGTTGTGACGAGTTTCTTGCTAGGCCGTCTGCGCTTCAGCGGTTTCTTGTGGGCCTTCTCGATGCGATTCAGGAAGGAGGAGTGTTTGATAACGCGCTTATCTTTCTTGCTGTTTATAAAAGAGTCGGATATAACGGCACCCTCGCGGTGCTTTGGGGGAGGACGTGCAATTAGGCCAGAGCCTGAATTGGAGGATTTGGCGCGGATGGAGGGGCGCTTTTTGGGTGCCGTTGGGGCCTGCCAGAGTCTTGTATTAGCTATTGTCTCTCTCAGTATGTATTTGAGTAACAGTACCATGATTGAAAATCTCGACACTCAGATTTGCGCTGCTGGACGTAAACTCGAAACGTCAAGAGTTGTGGTGGAGCAATTGGTTTGTCTATGTCAAGAAAAAAGTTCCAAGCCCAAGCTTGAAGCGAAGTCCAAACGATGAAGCGATTTTCAAGGGTCGTTCCGCCCCTCCAACTAAATTTGCTCACAACTACCACCACTAGAAGCTAATACAACCATGGATTCAGCCACCGCAAGCGCCGAAAGCCTAAGAAAGCAGGTCTCAGCTATTGAAGACGAACTGAAGCAATTAAGAGCACAACTCGCAAGTGTCGAAGCTCAAGATGCAGCAGTAAAGGGAATCGCGGGGTTGGATTTGAGCGCGGGCGGTCTCGTGACCGTGAAGAAGACTGATGACAGTGAAAGTGAGAGAAAGTGGCCGTTGTCTGAGGAAGAATATAGGAGGTATGGAAGGCAGATGATTATGCCTAGTGTGGGAATTCAAGGTAAGTCCATTTCTCTGACTTGAATCCTCATGTTTGGAAGCGAGCAATGAACCCATGGCTGATATATCTGCTTAGGACAACTCCGCCTCAAAGAAGCATCCATCCTCATCGTTGGAGCAGGTGGTCTAGGATGTCCAGCAGCAGCATATCTCGCAGGAGCAGGCGTTGGTACCATTGGAATCGTAGATGGCGATGAAGTTGAAACATCAAATCTACATCGACAGATTTTACACAGCACTGCCAAAGTGGGCATGAAGAAAGTCGAGAGTGCTATTGAGTATCTCAAACAGTACGTTTCATTTCCTTGTTCCCCTTTTGCCTCACCTTTGTATATTTTGAATATCTATTTCAAAACAGAAGAAGAGAGACAAATGAGAAAGAACGCTGAATGTCAACACATACATGTCACTAACCCATCATAGTTTGAATCCAAATCCAACCTACATGTCCCACTCAGAGCATCTCACCCCCCAAAACAGCTCCTCCATCGTCTCAAAATACGACCTGATCCTCGACTGCACCGACCACCCCACCTCCCGCTACCTCATCTCCGATATATCCATCCTCCTCTCCAAACCACTCATCTCCGCCTCCGCCCTCCGAACAGACGGCCAGTTAATAGTCCTCAACTCACCTCCCCTCCCAGCCGGCAACGCAGCCGGTGGTCCTTGTTACAGATGCGTATTTCCTAAGCCACCACCAGCAGAGAGTGTAGTAAGTTGTGGAGATGGAGGGGTTCTGGGGCCAGTGGTAGGCGTGATGGGTGTATTGCAGGCGTTGGAGGCAATCAAGTTGATTGTTGCTGGGAAGTTGAAAGCTCCAGCTCCACCTGAGTCCGAACCTGTTCAGTCAGATACAGCACCAGCAGCGACCATGCTCCTCTTCTCGGCGAATAGTTCCCCACCTTTCAGAAGCGTCCGTCTACGCTCTCGCCGGCCAAAATGTTTCGCCTGCTCATCTGAAGCCGGATTATCACTCGAGAGCTTGACGAGTGGCAGTCTAGACTATGTGCTATTCTGTGGCGTCACTTCGCCTATCAACCTCCTCTCTCCCGAGGAGCGAATCGAAGCGCGTCAATACTACGACCTTATAAGAGATAGCAAGAAGAAAGAACATCTCCTACTAGACGTCAGAGAAAAAGTGCAATTCGACATCTGCGCCCTCCCGGGCTCAATCAACGTGCCATTCTCCACACTCCAAGGCAACAGACCTATCACTTCCGCTGGAATAGAAGGCGAGAAACCTGCTTGGATACCAGAGGGATTACCCGACGATGCACCGATCTATGTAGTCTGTAGACTAGGCAATGATTCGCAGGTAGTGACGAGGAAGTTGTTGGAGAGTGGGTTGGGGAGGGGTGGAGAAAGGTATATTGGAGACATCAGGGGTGGACTGAAGGCGTGGAGGGAGCAGGTCGATGGGTCTTGGCCGGAGTACTAGGCTTGATTTGAGGATAATGTAGGAAGAGATATATGATGAGGCCCAAGGATACCATAAGCTGCTCTTGAGAAACTAATGTCGCAAGTTCTTAAGCGACCTAGGTTGTTGACATTTGCGACGCGTGCTAAGCTTGTCTCGCCAATAGTTCGGACGAAAACGGAACAGGAGATGATTAGTTTAGTCATCTTATCTGAACACTGAGCATTCATCTCATATCTGCGTCTCACAAGTAGTCACTCACTCCTCCCCATGTTCGTTTCAGGCATTATCACTGGATTCCTGGTCCGGCCGAGAAGTAACACTGTATACTCGGGAAAAAGTAGTTTTAGAAGCTCCAAGAGCCATGAAGTTCTACTCGCTGAAGCAATTGCTGATGTTCATCCGCTCTAGGTATCTTGTTTTTCATCCGCATCGTGAAGTCCACGCCCAATGCCACCAGCCCAGACCAACCGTTCCATCCATGCCATCCCATCATATGATATTCCACCAACGGCCCAACCATCCATCCGCTATCCCACCCATATAGAAGGAATGGCCATCTACCCCTCGCTGGGTGTCCGCCACCCATCGTAAACATCATCAGCGCATCACACGTTCAGCAGACCCGTTCCGCAAAGCTCAAAGCATGCAAAAGACAAAAATGAAGAAGAACAATCGAGCAAGACCATTGTCTCCACTCCCTAAACCTAATACTCCATGCGCCCTCGCTATCATATCTCTCTGTCTCGCCTTCACCCATAGATATACGTGTGAGAAAGGGTCGTTACGAATCGATCCGTGGAGGGCTTCGAGAATCTGTCTTGCCTCCCTTGCCGAACGGAGAGGAGGAGCGCGAATCTTCAGTTCTACAGAATCTATAGTCAGCCTCCATCCTATGCTATTACACCAATCCGGGAAGAGAATTGTAAGACTCACGATCTCCTTCGCTCACCCTCCTTCCTAAATCCCTCAATCGTCTTTAACATCTCCTTCCGTCCCCCATTCGCATCAACAAGCTTCCCACCCATGCTCATGCTGACCTTTTCCCTCGCATTGGCGCTCAACAGTCTCTTGAGCAATAAATGGCGCATCTGAATACAGACGTAGACACCACAATCAGAACTGTTCTCTTGCTGGGGACTGTCCTCCAAATTCATGAATCGGAGCGGCCGGCCTAGCAGAGTCGAGATCTTGTTTGTTGCCAGCATGGCCTCGTTATAATTCGATGGAGAAAGAGAGTCGTAGTGGAAGGCCACGCCGTCGATGACCGAGACCAGGAGAAGAGACCAATGTGAGCCGCCTTCTGCAACGGAGACGTTACGCGCGTCATTTATGGGCAGGAAGATGTGCGTTGTGCGTGTGAAATTGGGCAGGGCGTCTTTAAGTGTAAGAGGATCAGGCGTTTGCATCAACATGAATGCCATAGAGGGGCGTAGGAGGACGATATGCGAGGAGGGGTATTTACGGAGCTCTTCGCGCTCGAGATATCTGCCATATCTTTGTCAGTGCAATTGTCGTGAGGCCAGTGAGGGGACTGCTGTACTCTTCCCAGAATGCAATCGTCTGCGAGCTTATGTTAGCTGCGGGCTACAGAAGTAACCTCGTACAGGAAGACATACATTATCCGTAAGCCAGTCATTCTTCAGTGTATCGACATCCTCCTTGGTCACTACTCAGCAATCAGTTTCGAGCTCAGCCGTATGCTATTGTACAACTTACATCGGATATCGTAATCTGCAAGAAATCAGTCTATGGTTCGCAAACGCAGAGGTTGTTTCGGGCGATACTTACAACTGAGATACGCATCGTCAGGGGACAACTGTTTCCATTTCACCCACTTGGTCAGCCACTGTGTTCCGCGAAACCTCATTGCGTCTCATTGCCTGTGCTTGTTTTGCCCTGCTGTCTTCGCACCCCTCCAAGTATGGCAGATAGAAAGCCTCGAGACCTAGAAGGAGGTGGGGAAAGTTTGGGAATGGCTGGCACGTACCGAATCCCCGAAGTGTCTGCTAACTCGACCCTTGAATGGATGAAAACCATCACGTCCCATTGTAGCTGCTTGCGCGGTGGCTGTCTTTCTTTATTGACTACGCTTTGCTCTCGCGGGCAGGTGTATGAACGGCTGGTGGGGTGAGGCTGGCTGGGTAGCTTGACAATTGGCAGGCCTGGCGATGAGTGAAGAGAGAGGGAGGAGAGTATAAGACTGAAGTGGAGGAAGTGAACGGAAAGACAAGAAGTGAAGTTTTAATAAATACGATCACTGCTGGCGTCGTCTTGTACAGGGTTGTTGCCTCGACAGGTCGAGAAGAGGGGACCTTGGACCTTGGACCTGGGACCTTCGACCTTGACTGCGAGTCTGGCCCACCTTCCACCTCCCACCTGCTCCCTGTTCAGCCCAGCCCCAATCTCGGCAGTTTGCTGCGTCATCGTGTCTTCAGCCTCAACAATCGTCCCTTCATTTGTATCCACAACCGCATCGTCACTTGGGCTGTGCTGGCAATTAGTCAAGCAGGAATCACTTATTAGTCTTGCTCTCATGCATATGCTTTCGAAGATCGCAGCTCTTTATTAGAAGTATTCGCCCAGCTACGATCATATCTGTACCAGGTATGACTCTCACAGCTTCAAATTACAGCTCATTGCAATCATTTGCGATCAATCAGTCCAAACAGCTACGATGCTCATACATGCACATCTTATCATACCTGCATCTGAAACAACGTTGCCACATGCTATGATTGTGCTCCCATGAAGCAACAGAGCCCAGCACATCAGCACGATACGTCCATCCACCCTTACTCTTCCGCACTCTTTCGGCGCCCAGAAATCTGCTTGTGAATGGCACTCTGTTTTTTTCGCCATTCCCTCTCGAAATGGCTTGTTGAATGCTCCCTCAAGCTCTCCTCGGTCTCCATGATGACGTCCTTTGCTTCCCCAAATACTGCGGCCATGTCCGATTTTTTCTGGTCAAGGTTCCGGAAGAGTGTTCTTTTCTCGTTCTCTCGCTTCTTCTGGAGGCTGTCCAGCAATTTAGTGCCGTTTTCCTTGTACTGGTCAACCAGAAGATCCATCTTATCTTCCTCGCTTGACAGACGAGTGATCAGCTCCTGGCCAGGTGTCAGCAAAAATTCAATTGAGATCTTTAGCATTTACTTACATCGGCAATTCGATGGATGGCTTGTTCAAAGGTCTTGTAATGCGGGCGAACAGCAAGATTCCACGTCTCATTTGGAGCAGAGACTTCCTGGAGTGGCGATCTCGGTGCGTCGCTGGATTGCGATCCATATGAAGTCCCGCTCGTCATGTCACTTGGTGATAACTGCTCGTAGACAGATGCCCGAGTCTTTCTCTCTGCTTGCTTCGCCATACCAATCTTCTGCTGGCCATGTTTAGGCTCGGGCTTCGGACGAGCATGCTCTGGAAATTCTTCGTTTTCATTTGAGCGGATCGCGGCAGCACGGTGACCTCTGGTAACTTGGGTTTCTCGAGGATTGCGTCTTGGTTCCGGTGCATTCTTTGCTCTAGTGTTTTCCTTTGACGCACTGCTCTGAAGCCGCTCGATGAAACCAGAAGACTTTCGGTTCCGCTCGATGAATGGATCTGGCAAGATCCTCTTCTCCTCGACAACTTGTTTAGTGTCGACGTCGGTGTATACACCATGAGCCTCTCCGTGGGTAATGTAACGGCTATTGGGCTCGTTCGGAGAAGATGGACGTGCTTTTAGCTTGCCTCCCAGAGAAATCTTTGGGCCAAAGATCTGCGATGCTCTTCTTGGTCGAGTAATTTCCTGTTCAAAAACTGCTGTGAGAGCCTCTACCGTAGCCTTCGAGTCTTGGGGCATGCCGTGAAATTCAGCGTCAGCCAATCGTTCTTTCAGCTTGCCGAAATGATCAATGGGACTTTCACCAGCGATTGGACTGCCATTACGGTCGACCCGAGATGTTTGTGAACTTGGCCGCGAAGCGAGTCTTTGACGACCTTGCTTTGATTTCACGGCGCGTAGGGGAGGGCTGCTGTTGGGTTCTGATGCAAGGTAGTCATTATACTCAACAAACACTGGACTGCTGTTCTGCTTTTTCTTCGGAGGGCTGGCGGCTTCAGCCAAATTGGCCTTTTCGCGCTTTCTCTTGCGATTTGCGACCTGGGTCTCGGCTGGACTGGCTTCTTCGTGAGCCTCCACCGCTGAAGGGCTGTTCTTGGATTTGGTCGCGCTTGCGACTCCTTGATTCCGGGGGCCTTGGCTACCGAAGTTAATGATCTGGGGCTTCCGACTCGGGTCCTTACTGGCTGCAGAGAGTTCCGGGCCAGCTTTCTTCAATTCAGATTGCTGCTTTGTAGCCTTGAGCGCTAGACGAGGACTCTCGCGCGTTGGAGAAGCAGAGCTCGTCTTAGACTTTCTGGAGGCTCTTGCCGTAGTTTTTGCAACTGCAGCCTTGGCTGGGAGAACAATTTGGGGGTCTTGCTCATGAATTTCTGTGTCTTCTCCAGCTCGACGTCGCTTCATGGGAACCAGCTTCTCTGGGGTTGGTTTGCGCTTCTTCGAAACATTTACAACATCGACCTGGCGGACTTCTTCACTCACCACGATCTGATCCCCAACGATAATGTCTTCTCCGTTGTTCAGTACAGTTTTAAACGTGTCCGAGGCTTTCGCTGCCAATTTCGGCTTTGAGACGTTGAGGACTTTCGTTGCGACATGAGTCTTCAGTTGAGTCTCGATAGTCTCTTGGATAATCGGTGGTGAAGGGACCTCGGGAGAATTATCGATTGGAACAGCAGCTGTCTCTGGGTGAGGCGTGTCCGGGTCGCCTGGAAGCAACGCAGGCAGAGATGGGACGACGGAAGTATCAAAGTTTAGTGCTGATGGTGCACCGTCATGGTCAGAAAGTGATGGGTCCCGACCGAGACCTTCTTCATTTCCCTGATGCTCGGAGATTCCGGCTTGATCATCCTCCTCGGTAGCATTCTGTGCCGGGCGAGACTCTTCACGTCGGGCATTGAGACTGTTAGGGTTTCTTGGATTCGCAAGCTGAGGCTCATCTCGTTCGGGGTCACTGTCTAGACACCCAAAAGTCTGACCTAATTTACTCGCCATGTCAATGGCAGAGTTCTTTGGAGCAGGCTCTGAAGATGGATTTGCTTTCTTGGGGACGTCAGAGACTTGGATCCCGTTCTTGGTCACTATCGTAGGACTGACGCCGTCGGAACTTTGATTCTGCTGGACGACTGGAGACTTGTCATGCGCCAATCCTAGCGAACGAGCAACCTCAGCTTGCAATTCGAAGATGTCCTTGACGTTGTCAGAAGACTGCGGTTTGAAATCGGCAGCAACCTTCTCAGACAATTTTGTTGGTATGAATGTGGCAGTGGTCTGCTTGTCCTCAACAGCCTTCAGCTTCACCGTGATCGGAGACAGATTCTCGAGCTCGTCATCATCGTAGCTGTCATCTGCACCTTGCATCCTGTCCTTTGCCTTCGAAGCAGCAGCCCGTCGACTCTGTCTAGTCACTTGTAAAGCTGCAGGGGCCGATTGTCTCTTCTTGGCATCAGCTTTGGTCGAAATTATAGGCTTAGTGGCCTTGGGTCCCGCTTTCGACTTTTCTTTCGCTAAGCTCTTGGATACTTTGCCCCTGACTTCCACGACCTTGTCATCTTTGCCATTGGAAACATTGTCTGTTGGCTTGGGAAGTCCATAACATTTTCGAACTGGCGCAGGAGAATCGTCCGCAATAGCCACCTTTGTCTTGGATTGGCTTCCGCTTGGTTTAGTGATGGCTTTTGGAGGCTTAGCAGTTGATTTACTCTTCGACACTTTCGGAGTCGAGGCATCGTTAACATCCGGGCTGGTGATAAGATTGTCTGAGAAGTCATATGCTAGGTTGGTTGTACGCATTTCAACCGCTGTCTTCGAGCTGGCGACACCTGGTATGGCGACTTTCTTGGCGGCTGCTGGTTGTTGTGCCTTGGTAGCTGAAGGAACGGGCTTCTTAACAACTGGCACAGTTTTGGTTTGCGCCTTTGCGTTCGTGTTCTTCTTCTCTGTAATCATAGCAGATGCGGTGCCGGTGAGCTTCTTGACGGCAGCATTCGTAGTAGTCTTTGCTTGCATCAAGCTTTTGTTCTGACTGTTTCCCTTGTTGTCCTTTGGTGGCTTCGCATTGGCAATTTGGGAGTTGGGTTTTGCAATCGCCATTTGGCTGTCAAGGCTATGGCGTCCAGGAACGATGGGAGGCTTGGCTTTCGGCTTCACACCTTTACGGCCACGTGTAATTGCCGGCTTGGGAATCGACTTACTTGATTCGACTTCAGGACTGAGCTCCTTAGTCTGAGTCTTAGACTTCTGGGGGCTGGCGCTGTAGAGGTTCTCGTCGTCATCAACTTCTTCTCGCTCGATCTTCGAGCCCTGGCGATCCTCATGATCGTGCTGTGAATTGACGCGAGATTCAAGATCTGCCTGTGATACAGATGCTTGGCTTTGCGAGAGCTCATTACTGTTTGCCAGTTCTTGAATCTGGCGTCGAGGTCCCTGGCCGCCGGAGAGCTCGTTGCTGCTACCCAGATTCTGGAATTGGCGTCGAGATTCCTGAGTTCTTGCTTGACTCTCACCGAGATCGACGCCGCTTCGCTTCGTTGTTTGCGTGCAGGCCAAGCTGCCATTCTCAGGCTGGGAAATCTCAATATCGCCTTGAACCTCGTGGATGACGCTTTGAAAGTTTTCAATGCTCCCTAAGACCATCGAGAATGCCACCATGCTGAGTTGTAATGCCTTGGCGTCAAGGAAGCAGGGAGACTCGTCATCAGCCATGTTATACTCTCTCAAATCGAGCGTGATCCTCAGAGACTCTATTTGAGATGTATTATCCGATACAAATGTCATCTTCTTGATTAACGAAAGGGGGACATCGAGAACGGTGTCGAAATGGGCATCGCGAGATCTTGCTAGGAAGCTCAACTGTGCGCCATCCATAAACAGAACAGCATTGTGGTGTCTCGGCCCAAGCTGGTCACCCGGCGTCTAATATCGGAGAGTGAGTCTCGAATCCCAGTATGCCTGATATTTGAGTTTATGGAGTAATCTTACCAGCATTATCTTGGTCGCGAAGAACAGATATCCCATACTATTTGCTTGTCAGATAAGTTCGTCAGTATTGAAGGGCCTAACACACTCCTCTACAGCTTTGATCGACGAGTTATTTAGAACGTCGTCTATATACTTCTGAAATTGGACAACCCATCCAGCAGTAGCTTGGCTGGAAGTAGGGAATCGGGCATAGACATCCTCGTCGTAGTGTTGAGGGAACATAGCGTCCACCGGTGTATCCTTCTCGATCATAAGTCGCACAAGCTGAGCGTAGATGACCTTTAGGATTTCATCTGACTCTTCAAACACTTGGCGCCCAATACTTCGTCTATCCATGGTGTGTTAGTGCTTTACTGCGGTTATTGAGACAGTACTGACCTTGAGTCCTCTGGAGCTGATTCCAATTTTGAATGATTGCTATCACAATCCATGATCAGCTGGATACAGAGCAGGCCCGCCTTGGAGCTAGTCAGCGTTTTTGCTTGGGGATTATCTGGAAGTATTCGAAAGCCTACCCATCGTCGCATGCCAAAGTCATTTCCAGGGTCGACGAAGTAGTTCAGTAGCGGTACAAGGCAATGCGTTCCGATGATGTCCTTCTTCTTGTCTAACTTGTCGTGGTCCTCGGGATCTTGCGCGTCGTGGAACAGTGAAGCCTATTTATTGTCAGTTTATGATCGAAGCAAGACAATCGAAACGACTCACTGCCAATAAATGGAGACCACGCTCGGCTTCTTTGCACGCCTCTATCTGTAGGATGATTTTGAGTATGGAGGAAAAGGCTTCGGCGTTTAAACGACTGTAGAGGCTGCCATCATCGTTGTTGAGCATTTCAACGAAGTCGTCGACGACAGGTTGATCAATCAGCATTTGTTTGGCACGGCAGGCGTTGATGACGCCATTGACGGCTTTGAGAAGTGCAGGTGGAACGCTGTAGCGACATGAGTTTGAGCTCACCAAAGTCACTAGTAGGCTTACGCAATTACTCCCGTTGCACCCTTGACTTTGTCCAAGTGGGCGGAGAGCTTCCGAATGACCGCTTGTATGTTATCCTCTTGGTATGCTGCCGCGGCAGGCTTACGTCCTCGTTTGGGGGGCATTGTGGTGTGTCTTGTGAGAAGATAGGAACTTAGGTCAACACACGATTACTGGAGATTGCGAAGCGGACGCGCAGGCAGAACGGAGCGACGCGCCAGGCGGTGCTCAACAACGCAGTGTGCTGCTTTCGATCGACGTAGTGTCAGCGAGATCAAAAGACTATTTGATCTACATCGAGCCGCACTTGTTAGCTTCGTACATAAGATGAAAGGTAGTGGCAAGAAGTTCGGACGAAATTGCCACTTCCACCGCTGCTGAAAGGGATATCGAACCAAGCTCACTCGATGCTGGACATCATTCAATGTGCCATGCGACACACTGAGAAGGAGTGAAGTCGTATGTAGGCTGCAGTGTAGAGGTGAATGTGTGCGAAGGTGAGGGTGGAACACAGGCTGAACGCTGGAGGAGCGCTGATTAGGTTGAGTTCAGAATCGAGACTTACCCTTTTTCGTGATACAAGATCAAGACGAAGCCTGATATTGGAGGCGAGCCGCGCGCTCAGGGTTCTCTGACCATCAGAGGCTTGCTTGACCTGATTGTTGCTTCAAAGGTGACAATGGAAGTCTGGAATGGAGAGAACAAGACTGCCAGTCAGGAAGTACCTACACTCTTACATCTAGCCTCGTGCAGCACCAGTAAGCGAGCGAATGGCCACTGCTCCAGTCTAAACAGGAAGGAACATCCCTAGGTAAGATAACAGAGCTCGAGACGACAGGAAGAATATCTTCTCTTCAACAGTCACTACCTAGGTAGGCAGGAGCGACTGGTGAGCGCATCGACCAAAATATCCATAGCACGTGACGCATCCGTTTTCTATACTTACCTTGGTAACTCCGCTTTCATACCGAATTCCGGGCTTCACCAGCACGCTCTGATCGATCTGAATGGCACACCAATACATTATTAGCCCGAGTTATATAGATGCCCTACAGAAGCAACCATGAAATGAAATTGGGCTGGAGAAGTCATTCTTGGCCTGTTTACACGATCTCAAGCGAGTTGAGACAAGCAGGACACGATCGTGCACCTAGGGTCATGTTTGGCTGTCTCCAGTACAAGTCATCTCTCCCAAGCGTTGGATAGAGAGAGTTGTGGACACTGTTCAGCTGATAGACTGGTCCCCGAGTGCTGAAGCAACTGTCATCTTATTTTGTGCTCAAGTTTCTGATTTAGCCTCAAGGGGAGGATACGCACGCAGAGAAAATCATTGAGAAGTCTCTAAATTCACAGATCCGTGGTTAGATCACCATATGCGGGGCTGATTTTATCACATTGTCACATGGCCAGCTCAAGGAATGACACTTGATCGACCTGTGAGAAATTAAATTCCACGATTAGGATTCTGTCAAGACTTGAGCATGAATCCTCAAGAGATGTACGAATGCCAGTCGGGTGACAGAGCACACAAGCACTGTTGACTATGGAAAGGAAACGACCGTGAGAGAACGGTCGATCTTCAGCGAAAGTCCGATCTCAGACGCTGGGGATCGACCTCAAAAGTCGAATCAAACAGCAAAAAAACAGTGCTGACCGTGGAAGACACAAAAGCATAAAGTTAACAGATGGCAGATTGGGCAGAAGAGGTTGAAATCTAAATGGAAAACAATAATGGCCTAGCGACGTAGGTGGCTGGTTTTGAACCACATCTAGAGACTCACGACGGTTCGGACACTTTCAAAGGCTCCATAATGGTCAAAATCCACGAAGACGTGTCTATGCCTAGCCGCTTCGCGTGCGCAGCACACGAGACTGTACTCCCGGGCATTGAGCCATATATCCCCCTCTAAAGGTCCTTAATTCCGTCTGATCTGTCTAATCGGTCTGAAATACCGAGCAGCATCCTGCTGCAACTTCTCTCTGCCTAAACTCTGCAGTACCACTACCGGAGAGCGACGATATCCCAGCCCAGCTTCATCAAGCGTCCAATAAAGTGATCTCTTCACAACAGTGGTGATACTGGCTAAGGAACGATCTAGCTGTACTAGCGTTGAAGGTGTGGCCGGCTTGTTCAGCTTTATTCTCCATAACTCTCGGATAACATCATTTGAATCAAAATATGCAGCAAGATTCAGTATATTCCTCGCTCGAGGTGTTAGTATACTCGAATCGGCTCCGAGTTCGATCAAGCAGCGGAATGCTCGAGAAGAATTGTGAATTGCCGCTGCTTGCAGAGGCGTTCCATATGTAGATCGTGTCTCGATATCAACTCCGTGATGGGCCAGCGAAGAAATAACCTGGTCCGAATCTGAAATTACCGCCATGGTCATGGAATGGTGCCACATGGCGTTTACAAGCTGGCCCGGGACACCTTCGCCGACGGCAGACAGTTCTTCGTCATATATCTCCTCTAGTTGCCCCGGAACGTGAACATCGGCGTTTGCCCCACGACTCAAGAGCCCCAAGATCGTTTCCATATATGGATAGCTGTCTCTACGATACCGCCCATACGGGCTCTTCAAAAGTCCAATTGCCAAGATAAGCGGCGTCCCATGTTTGGTTGACACTGCGTCTATATGTGCCCCGGAGTCGAGCAAAATTTGGATTGTTTCGATGTCTCCTGCCCAGCATGAAGCATGTAATGCCGTACCAAATTGGCAATACGGGATCTCGCAAATATTGGGATTAGCACCTGCTTCGAGGAGTAGTTTGACTGTCGACTTTCTTCCAAAGGAACACGCAGTGTAAAGCCAAAGCCCCAAGTTACATCTATCAACACCCTGGTCTTTGACAGGCATACCGGCTAGAAGCGTTTGAAGGATGCTGTCGATTCCGAGCACGGATGCCAGAAGCGGCGGAGAGATGCAGTCAAGCCTGATCATGGAGGTAAAATCAATTGGCTGCATGAGAATTTCATAGCTTGTCAACTCGCTGAAATATCTCCAAGCAAGCCAGCTATATGATTTGTGGGTGAAGAATAGCGTTAATAAAAAGAAGAGATTCTCTGGGATGTTGCCTTTACGAAGAATTTCCAAATGCGTCGTCAGACAACAGGCCGCGTAATCAATGAATGGAAAGCTCTCATATACCAATGCATCGAGGATCTCAGAAGCATTCTCTTCGAACTGCACACACGCGCTATTGCCGGCCCACTCCAGATATGCAATACACAGTGCGAGAATATTTTGTGGGGCATGGAGATGATGAATGTGGAATTGTGATGCCTGGCCAAGCCCAATTCGATCTGAGGAAAGGTATTCCAGTACTGAAAAATGGGCAAGCCTTAAGGAGCAATGCTTATAATATTTAGGTCTCTTGCTGCGGATTTCGGTCCCACCTTCGTAGTTTTCGATTTTGAATCTTCTATCCAGGTGGAATCCTAGATCAGGAGCATTAAAGGCGACCAAACCGGCCGGAAGGATTTCCAGCACTGCTTTGCTGTCTAGCAAACGCTCCGAGGTAGAGACAAATGGCTGTGTTGTAACGTCGATGATCATGGCTTCGGCAACTTCGTCCAGTGATGGTGGACTAGCTCCATAGCACAACAATTCCAGGGCAGCACGCGCTCGACGTTGATCACCTGCATCAATAGCAAGTAGCATTCTTTCGTAGCAATCGCCGAGGGTCTTGGGAAGATATTTTACTTCCGCTCTTATGCTAGCTTCACTTCTGAGCTTCGCAAGTGCATCTAGTTGCAAAGCCACCAGGCGAAACCTAAACAAGTCAATAAATAAAACACATACAAGCAGAATACTTACATCCCATCCGCCTTGGACACTAACATATTCTTAACGTAAGACTTTAGCTCGGATTTCCATCTCAAAAATGGCGGGGTTGCAAGCCGATGGTCCAGATAATCAGCAATGTCGTGATCGAGCCCTTGACCTTGTGCAGTAACTGCTTCGCAGGAATATTCGTTCTTCACTGAGCCGACAAAATCCACAATATCAACTTCGCGTCGACTGCTGAGGAGAAGATGGACCTCAGGCACCTGCCATGACAAGACCGTAGTAATAACTTCAAGAAGCCTCGTCCTTTCCCCTTCGGAATTGGAGCACTCGTCGATAGCATCGATCACCAGGTATACAGCTCGTAAACCATGCAATAGAACTCTCAATATCTCCACTAATTGTGCGGTGGTGGGTCGTTGCTGACCTTGATTTGTGCTTTCAAAAGCAGCTTTTAGCTCATCAGGAATGTCTCGGTGATTGCTGAATAGATCTTTCGCTAGTGAGCACAACATATTTCGAACAGATTGCTTGCCCGCGTCTGCAAAGGTAAAATACCAGTACCCTACTACGGCTTGGGGATCGCTCAGGCACACCGTTCGCAAATGCTCTATTACCGTAGAACTGTGCAAGTTAGCTGTGAAACGCCGTTGAGCAACTTGGCCTACTGACTAACCAGAGAATAGACTTGCCAGCGCCAGCTAACGAGACGATGTAAGCAAGATGTTCGTCTTGGAGGGCACAAACACTTGCCACCCCCATTGAGCCAGATGACCGAATTATCGGAGGAAATCCATTGTGTAATCGTCTTCCCGGATGTAAACCACTATGCAAGATGTGATTAGCATACCATTTAGTAGAGTTCGCTGTAGCAGCAGCTGGACATACCTGGCCTGTCGATGCTTGGTGCTTTTCTCGTGCAATGTTATGCTCCTCCGAAGGATCAGGGACCCCTCGAGCCAACCAGCTAAGGATCGTCTGACGCTCTCCGCAGTGCTGAACGGCTCGCAGGTCGGCTCTGATGCCGTCCAGGATATCGAAGCTTACGGACGTCGAGGTCCTGGTATGTACTTAGTGATACTACTCGGTACCTGGGGTGTGTTCATTCCGGAGATGCGAAACTTACAGGTTCTCCACGGACAAGCCAAGAACAAGGGCATTTTGGTGCTTCTCAATGCCTGCAACCATCTTCTGGAGGTCTCCCTTCTGAATTGGCCATTTCAATGCAGTCTTCCGTCTCTTAACCCTCTCGTTCCCTCCAAAGTCACTGCTCAACTTTGCAACAAGGCCCTTCAGTTCCTCGCGAAGAAGCGGCAGAGGTCCTCCACTGTCCACAAGCAGAGCCGAGAACATCTTTGACCCCTCATATTGCTTGCTGAGGTCTGTTATGCCAGACAGGATCATCTGGAGATAGCTCACACAATGGTACAGGCGCTGGATTTCCGCACGAGCATCCCGAGCGCTTTCGTAGTAATCTTTGAGCAAGGACGCGATGGAGGCAGTAATCTGAATGACCGCGATCATGCTCGCCGCAGCGCCGAGGCCCTCCATCGTGATACGTGGTGCTGACCGATCAGCAAGAAGTATGGGAGGAACAGTTGCGGAATGGGAATGAAGTAGAAGAACGAAGTTATGTTGAGTCAACCGGGGACGACACGGAAAGTTTTGTGACACGGGCGGTACGTTCTTGCTGCAAGCACAGGAGGCAAGGCAGACTGCTCAGCCTGACAATGTGCGCCACCCCCTTTTCAGTTAGAGAACAAAATCGTGCCCCTTATACCTGGTCATAATTTTGCCTGCATACAGTAGTGCGGCTGGCAGCTCTGGCATCGGGCGTTGTAATCAAACATCCTTGTCTGCATGTCGTCCATGAAGTAATGTCAGCCTCGATCCAACAAGACTGGGTCATCAGATACATACTGTATACGACCTCCAGAACGACCCGGACAGGGTGCAACACTACTTTTTCAGTAATGACGAGATGCGCAATGGCCTCGAGAAATATTGTTTGTTTTGTATTCCGCTTCATTAGAATCTCTACTCTAACACATACAGCAACGGTATCCACAACTAAACTCCCTTCTCATTTTGGCTCTCGATTCAACCAGAACAAACAAAATTAATCACCAATGCCCTAGAACGCCTAAAATGACACATCCACGTAAATGACCGGACCTTTCCCCATCCCCATACCAAGAACACATAAATCATCTACTCCATCTCATACTCAGCATCACGAGCCATGTGTGCAGCTTCGGAGACTATGAAGATAAGTCGTGTGCCGTTACCAGCAGTTTGCCAAATCTGTGGTTCATAGTTAGCAGTGAACCTAATAATGAGCATCGGGGAACACTTACGTCCAGAGCAGTATACTCCATGACTGCGGTCTGCCACTGATCAAGCGTGAAGCCCTTTGCAATAACTCTGCCCTCGACCTTCTTCATGCTGAGCTCCATTCCGAGTTCGTCATCACCCTCCTCTGCATCGTCGGGTCTGCATTGCCCACTCTCGGCAAGAGCACGAACCATGTTGTAAATCCTGGAGCTGGGGCTCATGTCTTTCCCGTAACCACCTTGGTCCTGGTAAAGAGACTCCTTGCTAGCTTCGATTAATCGCAGAGCTTCGTCAACATCATCCTGAACAACTTCTTCACTGAAACGAAGACGGGCGAGTGCTTGGGCGAGACGGAGTATACCAAGGAGCGTACGTGGAGATGTGTGGGTGAACTGCTTCTTGTTCTTTTCGTCCCGAGATTGCTGGTCACGCATCTTGACGTATGCCTTTACCATGTATTCCGAGACTGGTGTGGGTACAACTGGTCGGAAAGTCCTGGCTTGGGCAACATATTGGCGAACTTCGTGCGGAGTAAAGACCACGCCATCAGTATCTGGATGCTTGTTGTTCATATGAACGAAGGTGACGTGACGAGCAAGGAGAGCATCCGTATCCCTTGTAGGAGTATCGAGAATGAGGAAGAGGACGTCGAAACGAGAAAGGAGAGCAGCTGGGAGATTGATGTTCTCGACTGGGGAGATGCGTGGATTGTAGCGACCATAAAGAGGATTTGCAGCTGCGAGAATGGACGTCCGGGCATTGAGAGTTGTTGATATTCCAGCTTTGGAGATGGAAATCGTTTGCTGTTCCATGACTTCGTGAATAGCAGTTCTATCACTGTCGTCCATCTTGTCGAACTCGTCAATACAGCAGATACCGTTGTCTGCCAATACCAAAGCACCACCTTCCAAGATCATCTCATCAGTAACAGGATCTTTCATGACAGCTGCGGTCAGACCGACACCACTTGATCCTCGGCCGGTTGTGTATACTCCACGAGGAGCAACCTTGGTGATATACTTGAGCAATTGGGATTTCGCCACACCAGGGTCACCCATCAAGCAAATGTTGATGTCTCCCCTGATTCGCATACCATCACCCATAGCTTTCGTCACACCTCCAACGAGCAACAGCAAGAGAGCTTTCTTGACATCCAGATGACCGTATATTTCGGGGGCGATAGACTTCGCCAGGTACTCGTAAACATGGCCAGATGCTCGGTATTGCTCGATTCGCTTAAAAACACGATTGTCTACAGCCAAATCCTCGTAGGCCTTCTTGTGTTGGGTAACGTGCTGGGCTTCGAGGAATGTATCGGTAAGAAGACCGGCTCTGATGGCCTTAAACCCCGTGTAGGGAGTTGGCAAGAAGATACCAGCGATATCTACCACATCTCCCGGGTTGATTCGGCGAACCAAGGCTCCATGGCAGAGAACTGTCAACATTCTTGGAATATGGCCAACTGGAACCTGTTCAGCCATCTCCTGGATCTTGACCTCTTGGAATGGCTGGAACTTCGAGGCACGCGTAGAGTGGTGCAGCTGTCCTTTGGTTTGATTTGTCTGACAATCTTGCGAAGGGCATTCAACCAATGGACCGAACGTCTTCGTTCCAACTGGCTGGAAAATTTCGCATCCGCAACGGTCGCACGTATATGCGTTGACCTCCACAGTTGGCTTCACATCGGAGACTCTTGTTGTGATTCCTCGTACAGTGATTAAATGACCAAGGTGCTCTCCGCGAACTTGTCTTACTGCCAGTGCTTTCAAAGGCTCGCCATTGTTCATTCTTGGCTTGAAGTTCAGCGTATATCGCCGAGTCAACTCTGCTGGGAAAAGTTCTGGCTCAAGAATGGTCTCTGGTTGGTCTGCCGCAGCTCGTTGAAGTGCGTTGTTTCGTGCCGTTCGTTGGGCCATGAGAACGTCCAGGACATCATCTTTATAGCTGCGCATAATTAGCAAGATTTCCTTCAACTGTTGTAGTGTGTCATACTTGATTTCTCGTGTTGGATCGGGCATGACTTTGTCAACCGCCTTCGACAAAATATCCAGGTAATGCTTCGCATTGACTTCGATCGAGGCGACCAAGTTCAAAGGGGTTCCACTCTCTTCTAGGACTTGATCGTACTGTTTAGAGTTAGATTTGCTCTTTATGTCGGTAAAGCTTCCATACCTGCGCCAGATCATCTAGATCAATTGTGATTTCGTCTTCGTAACGATCGGCGACCTTCTGGAGGACTTCCATATACTTCAGCTTGGGGGCTTTTGTCTGCGCCCTCGTCGGTCTCCGCGAGTTCTGTCCTTCCTCGTCATCGTCATCCATGAAATCGTAGTCGTCACTGAAATCATCCTCGTCGATATTCATATCATGTAGAGCGCCTGCAAGCTCAGACTTTGGGGAAGTCTTGAATGTGGAGAGGAAGTCCTCGAAAGCGACTGATACATGTCAGCACAATGCGCAAAAGTCATTTGTGAGCTTTGCATACGCTGATGCTCCTCATAATTAACAGGCGACCTGAAGGTAAGGAGCGACATCTTGCGCGATCCCCCTTAACTTGGTAAAACAATCTAGCTTTTGGCACTGAAAGTGTCAATTGACTGATTGGAAGCTGGCGGCGATTTCGATATGATTTTTGCGCAGTGAAAGTGAATGTGATTGAGCTGCGTGGTGTTGATGTTCTGGTAACGAGGGGTCCGTCGCAAGATACAAATTAGATAGGAGAAGAGGCTGGGAAGAGGAGCGCAAGGCAAGGCAAGGCAAGGCGTGTTTCTCTTTACGCGAAAACGCGGTCGCGTCCTGTAACTCAACACGGCTAGGTAGACCTAGCAGGCGCTTTCAGAACCCTGTTTGAGTGGCAGATCTGCCGAATCTTACTAAATACACCTCTCTATCGCTATTCGCATCCTCAGCCGGGCCGAGGCATATGATCATCCAAAGCAAAGCTCACGTCTCTCAAGCTTCACAACAGTCCTTCTGGCAGTTGCGCACTATTCTCTTCATCATGGCTCCGGATACACGAAGGCGAGGCAGCCAGGCAACTTCTGCAGAAATATCTCTTATTCATCTGAAGAACTGCTTGGTCAATCTACCTTCGTCCCTCTCCTCTCTGCTGGTCAATGTCAACACAGTAAGTCGTGCAATCCACCTTCTGCAACTCTTGCTGAACTCCGTGCCTCTCTCAGCCAGCCCAAAATGTTATTATAGAATTGAACTACCGAATACCTCAACCTGCAGGTTCCTCGCAGACCAATGGCGCGCCGACTGCAAGGTCCATATTCGTGGGATGGACCGGAATGCAAAGCAAGCGCAAACTTGCACCTATTGTAAGCCGAGATGGTATCAGTGGCACACGAGGGAACACGTCTGGCCGAGAGCAAGAAGTGTCTCTGGTCGAGATTGATGCGACCTTTGCGCGGAGCCTGGGAATATCAGACGGGCAGAAAGTCACTGCTAGCATACATGTTGACCCTCCCGTTGCCCACACGATCAACATCGAACCCCTCACAGCAGAAGATTGGGAAATAATAGAACTTCATGCGAACTTCCTAGAATTGAATCTGGTCTCCCAGATACGAGCACTGCCAAACCCAAATTACGCCCCCTCAAGTGGACCCAAACCCCCGCCACATCCCCTCACTCTCCACCTCTCGCCTACCTCAACTGCCAACATTATTATTACATCTCTCGTCCCAGAACCCCCGTCTACATCACCATTTGCCAAACTTTCTCCGGATGCTGAAGTCATCGTTGCGCCGAAGACAAGATCCAAACCATCTCGAGCATCTGGCGAAAATCGTAGTGTCACATCGAGGAAGAGTGCAGGCGCGAGAAGTGGTGCTAGTACCGTGCGAAGGAGAAGTGCCCGTGATGAGGTTCGCCCTGCTATATTCTTACGAGGTCTCGATCGAAGTGTGTGTGGAGAATGGTTCGACGACAACAAAGATGCAAAAGACCAGGGCTTGAAGGTCTGGGTAGACAGAGACATGTTGCTTTCAAAAGCCTTGAAGGGTGTTACATGGGCATGTGTCACAGTGGTAAAGCCACCGAGTCTACTGGCCCCCGTTGACCCTCAAAAACAACAGCAGGAAATTGATAGCCTAGGAGAAGCTGGGAAGATTGCTACGAAAGTCGTTGCCAGAATTGTGGCATGGGACGATCCTCCAGACAGTCAACATATTGCCCTATCATCAGATCTCTGTGCTGCAATGGCTTCTGAAGGCATTGTTGGTGGGGTGGTCAAGCTAGAGCCTGCGCCTCAGCAAAGCTCAAAGAATGCACCCGCTGCTCCTAAGGACTCATCTCAACCCGCACCGAAATCTGGAAGTCAAGTTGTGAAAATATATCCGTTCTCCACCGGAAGTGGAAAGTCTAGTGAAGGCTTAAAATTTGGCGGAGAGTCGAAAGCAGAGCGCGAAGAAGCTAGCCGACGGATTATGAAGATGTACGGCTCGGAAGGTTCTCAAGATGCATTACTCGACGGTCCGATTACTGATGGGTCTGTGCTTGGAAAGCCTAAGAATTCTGAAGTATCAGGCTGGGAAGGTGGCATTCTTCGATTTGATCACACCCCTCCAGAGACTGGAAAGCCAACATGCAATTGGTTTCTTGGCTCCGAAAAGAAGTTCACTGTGGAGGTCCAAGCTGCAGTTCCAAGACCTGCATCAATCTCTAAGGCCAGCATGATCGGAGAGCCACTTCCCATTCAGGCCCCTGTCTTAGTGGGCATCGACAGCTTGATTGAACAGCTGCAGACTCATCTCTCACATATGTCCTCTGTGCTTCTCACCGGCGCCCTGGGATCTGGGAAAAGCAGTGTAGCCCAGCTACTTGCGCATCGCTTACGATCTGAGACTCTTTTCCATACGACGTACTTTTCGTGCCGGCAAATGGTCACAGACGAGACCAGGATATCAACCATCAAAGAAACATTTACTCGCATCTTCATGGGCGCCGCTTGGGGAGCTCGTCTCGGCGGCAAGGCTTTGGTGATATTGGACGATTTAGACAAGCTCTGTCCTGTCGAAACAGAATTGGAAGTTGGAAGTGAGAATGGTCGTAGTCGCCAAATAAGTGAGGGAGTGTGTGCTGTCGTCAAGCAGTATTGCGGGCGAGATAGTGGTGTCGTCCTACTAGCCACAGCTCAAGCGAAGGAGTCGCTCCACAACGTCATTGTTGGAGGCCATGTCGTCCGTGAGATCGTCGGGCTGAAGGCGCCAAATAAAGAAGGGCGAAGGAGAGTGGTCGAAATGGTAGTCAAGCAGAATGTGTCTGAAGAAAACCCAGTTGAGAGACGGAAGAGCCTGGGAAGCCGGCCAACAACAGCAGATGGTAGTGCTGGCGAAGATGAAGATGGGGCTTGGATGGATAGCTCCAGTGCAGCAAGTCGTCCCCATTCATCAGGCAAAACTGATGGTTTCACGATTTCCCCGGACCTTGACTTTCTCGATCTTGCAGGTGAGACTGACGGATATATGCCCGGAGATTTGGTTCTGCTCGTTGCGCGAGCTCGAAGCGAAGCTTTGATACGGTCTGTATCTCAGTCTTCCAAAATCACCGAAAGCGTGGGAGTTCAACTCAGTCGCGAAGACTTTGACAGTGCTTTGAAGGGGTTCACTCCTGCTTCACTTCGCAACGTAACACTTCAGACTAGTACGACTACCTTCGCCTCCATCGGCGGCCTGCACACAACTCGGAAGATCCTCCTGGAGACCCTTCAGTACCCCACAACATACGCACCGATATTCGCACAATGTCCTCTTCGTCTACGTTCCGGACTGCTACTGTATGGCTATCCCGGATGTGGCAAAACACTACTCGCATCAGCCGTTGCAGGCGAATGTGGATTGAACTTCATATCAGTCAAAGGACCCGAGATTCTCAACAAGTATATTGGTGCTTCGGAGAAGTCAGTTCGTGACTTGTTTGACCGAGCTGAAGCTGCTCGCCCATGTGTTCTGTTCTTCGACGAGTTCGACTCAATCGCCCCTAAGCGAGGGCACGACTCCACTGGTGTCACAGATCGTGTAGTCAACCAGCTTCTCACACAAATGGATGGCGCAGAAGGACTATCGGGTGTCTACGTCCTCGCCGCTACCTCTCGACCAGATCTCATCGACCCCGCCCTCCTTCGTCCCGGCCGTCTTGACAAGTCTTTAATCTGCGACCTTCCCGACCGCGAAGACCGTATCGACATCCTCCGCGCACTCGGCACAAAATTAAAACTGAATTCCGAAGTCCTCGACAACCTTCCCGAAATCGCCAGCCGCACTGACGGCTATTCCGGAGCAGATCTACAAGCTCTAGTTTACAACGCGCATCTTGAAGCCATCCACGACGTCCTCGGCGATCAAGACCACGCCGAGATCTCGGGCAGCAAACGTACAAACGGCACTTCTTCATCCGGTCCCAAGAATTTCATCCAATTCCGCTATGGTGAGGAAGAAGACCGCCTCGAGAACGAAGCTCGTTCCAAAGCCGGACACAATAAATCCAAAGTCCTAGCCGAACGCGCAGCTATCTCCCTCAAGCTCGCAGAGATCAAGAATGCGAAGAAGCGCGCAAAGATGGGCAGGAGAGGTGACGCTGGGGAAGCAGATAGCGGAGCAGCGAAGGAGGAGAAGGAACAACAGGAAGTAGTCATTGGGTGGAAGCACGTGGAAGCTAGTCTGAAGAGTACGAGAGCTAGTATCAGTGTGCAGGAGAGGGGACGCTTGGAGACAATTTATAGGGAATTTGTGGTGGGCAGGAATGGGGAAATGAAGAGTGGTGAGGGGAATAGAGAAGTAGGTGGAAGGACGAGCTTGATGTGATTGATACCTTTATTGTGTATTTCAGTCTAGGTCAAGATAATAGCTATTACAATGTATCTTGCCGCTACCTAGCCACAATTTACCTACATAAATGGATCCCCAGCCCTCATCAAAGTGATATACAAGACATCTCGCCTGTATCGCCTGCTCTTGATCCACACGGATCTGCGACTCACTTAACTCCGAGGACCTCAGTCACAATGCATATGTTCGCTCTCAGAATATGTTTGGTTCTTATATAATCAGTAAAGTATGTATCATAGCGATGGATGTACGTACAGTTAGTTTTTGATTGGAGTCTCCACTTTATTTCAAAGCGCAATCGCGATTGTACACTCCTTCCGTCCCTATGCGAACCGCAACTTCGCTGCTCTTATCCCCAAGGAAATCCTGGGCGAATTATCATTATATGTCACAAAATAGTATAAAATCTGATGATCAAGTACCTCCCTTCTGTTTAAGTAACAGATGTGATGTTGTATTTTAGTACAGCTGGCAAGAGTCGGTCTCCGCTGTAACAGATCTAGAGTACCCAGGAGATAAGGCCACGGAGGGCAATGACCTGTTTTCATTCCCGAGAGATCAAACAGAACAGTCTAGCCAGGTTATGGTCACCATTAACATCATGTACATGCAAGCCCAGTCATGTAGCTTCTATTCCCAATATCTGTGGCGGATGAGCCTCTAAATTCCGATCTCCGTCCACCCTCCGCCCTCGCAACACTTGAAGATGCAGCAATTTAAAAGTGCACAATGGCTCAACAAATTTTTAAATTCTTCTTAGTACCATAAAGAAGATCGACATCAGCAATTTAAATCCGAACGCACATCCTCCATCACAATGTCAATAGCAAAACCCCTCGTATGGCTCATCACGGGCTGCTCCTCAGGCTTCGGCGAATCCCTTGCTTTCATCGCCCTCAGAGCTGGACACAAAGTAATCGCCACATCACGCACTCCCTCACATACTCCAGACCTCGTGACTGAGGTCGAAGCACTAGGTGGTATCTGGCTTCCTCTCGATGTCGCCGCTCCACTAGCCACTCATCAAGCACTCGTCAAAGAAAGTATTGATAAATTCGGGCGCATCGACGTGCTCGTCAATTGTGCTGGAATGGGTGTCGTTGGAGCAGTGGAAGACTTCAGGTACATCCAATTCCTCCATATTGTCTTCCATGCCTCTTTATGTGACGGGGACATGATGCTGACTTGACACTTTTAGTAACGACGAAGCCCACCTAGTCATGGAAACCAATTTCTTTGGCGCGCTCAAACTCACACAAGCTGTGATCCCACATATGCGAGCCCAAAGAAGTGGCACAATCGTCAACATCTCCAGTGGAGCTGGTATTGACCCTTTGCCTTCTATGGGAATCTATGCTGCTTCAAAATTCGCACTTGAAGGGCTTTCCGAATGTTGTAAGTGACTGCCAAACAATCAAATATCCTTGTATCCTTTTTCGAAACTTACTCTGTTGAGAGTGTATATCGTTCCCTTACTGATACGTTGGTGCCAGTGGTCAAAGAGCTTACACCATTTGGAATCCGCACCTTGATCGTGCAACCAGGAGCCTTCACCACCAACATGATCAATGCCGTCATCGTCACCAAGCAAATCACACCAGCCTACAAAGACACTCAGCTCGGCCAGTTCGTAGGCCTCTTCAATGTACCTCCTTCAGAACGTACCTTCAAATGCCCAAGCGATGTCAACAAGGGCTGCCAAGGAATCTTTGAAGTCGTCACGGGAACAGGACGAGGCGAAGGCAAAGAAGAGCATCTAAGATTGGTGCTTAGCGAGGATAATGCTGAGAGGACTTTGAAGCAGACTAAGAAAGCCCTGGATGATCGAGAGGCTTTCAGAGATATTTGGGAAAATACTAAGCATGATGGTGGAGAGTTGAAGGGCTTCTCGGCTAAGTAACGTCAACAAAAGATGGCAAGATGTTGTCTGATTAGATTTATTGATCAGAAAGTAGTGGCAATTCACCTTGTCGTCTGATAATGAGATAAGATTTTGAAAAATATGCTTTGGCAGTGGACAGTGAATTTGCCAGAAAGGCTGTTCAAACATGTATCCGTGCTCACCTTTGACTCAACTTCGTGAATTTGCCGAGCCCGACTAAAATAATTTGCACCATCGCGCAACAAAACGTCGACACGTATCTGGTACATTTTTGAATTCTCTAATTCATCTCGCCAATCTTTGATGTCATTTTCGACGAAATAGGTTGAGCTAAAGAATTCCCTATCATTCTTGGGCCTGGTATCAGCCCCAATCTTTCAACCCAGATGATGGCCATCAGCTTTTCGACGTCCTTGATCGAGCACCTACCAAGTCTCCGTTAGCTTTCACATTTCACATCGAACTGCATGATCCTGATAACATTCACAATAGATTGAGCTGATATGTCAAAGACTCGCACATCACTCAAGATACTCAGAGTTTGTTCCCTCTCCTTTCCGGGTATTGGAACCCAGGGCTTCTCTAGCGCTTCTTTCTCTCCCTTCAACCCCAGAATATCATAAAAAGGAGCTTCTTCATCTCTCAGCGACCTGTACTCAAGTGTCAGAGCCATCACTGGCCCTTGGATACCTCGACTTGACTCCCCGCAAGAGGCTGAGCGGACTCACGGATCCGCTTTCATTTACGATCGTACACCACGTACGACTTTTCGCGCGTCACAGATCCTGCACTGCTTCACCCTACGCAGAGGGTTTCACAACACGCAGAATGGGCCAAAATTATTCTCGACGCTACGTCCTTCCTCCTCCTTCTAAGGCCCAACCATCATCCGATATGAACCCTCCGGCAAGAGAGACGCATACTGCCTCACCCGAGATCCTCGACTCCGAACCCGTTCATAAAAAGGTGGCACGAAACATGCTGTCCGAGGATTCTCTGAAAGCTTTGAAGCCCTTTGATGTCGACAAGATCCCAACAGAGCTATGGGGATTGATCTTCGAGTTTGCTCTCTGCGAGGAGTGGAACGGAACGACGCCAGCACTCATCAAGGCCATGAGAGGACACAGACACTTCTACCCTGAGTGTATTTTGGCTTGGTACAATCAGGAGCGCACCTACATTCTTCACGCGAAGAATCAATGGAGCTTCTTGGATATGCCAGATAACATCCTCGCTACGATTACGAAGGTGAAGATCATCATCGAGTAAGTTTTTCCAACCATCCGCCAGCGGTCGTGTGTACTGCACTGAATTTCGATAATATGAGTAAAAAGTGCTAACGTATACCAGTGACAACGTCTCCCTCCATCCTCTTCTCAGATGGTCCGACATGAAAGTCGCCGAGGAACGCCTCCCGATGTCCCTACACGACCTGAGCATGACCGCAGCTCTTGCAAAGTCCATCACATCCGTTACCCTCGATTGTCATCCCACTACCAGTAACCTCTTCTTCTACTACCCTTCGAAGTTCGGTATCTTCTTCTCCGGATTCAAGGGTCTCAAGTACGCTGCAGCGACCGCTCCTGTCATGCCCTCGAAGCTTTCCAGCACTGATCCATGGGTCCCGGATGGTTATGTGAGCCCCGACTCACAGGAAAACAGCATGCAAGCTGGTATCAGGGAGGCGAATTCATTCTTTGGAGTTGTGTCCAAGCTTGATCATGTGTACGCTGATACATATGACGAGCAAGGTGTTAGACAGCCTCGCAAGGAAGAGGATAGAGAGAAATGGGTCTGGATTGCCGAAGAAGGGAAATTCCTGAAAGAAGTCGAATTGCCTGTGAGCCTGCAAATGGAACGCCCGGTACAGAGAGGACAACAGGATGATTGGTCTGAGGATGAATTGTAGTAGATTTGGTGTTTGTCTTTGTCTGTGGCAGGGGTATGGGATGACTGAGGGTCGACATACAGTTTTGCGCATTTTAGGAGGTAGAGAGGATGCTTCGATTGATTTTGTAGTTTGCGCACTTTATGTCTCCATTTAGAGGCTGTATGAAAATAACATAACCAGAAAGGACAGGCAGAGTATATCTGCTTTTCATGCTCCAGATCCCAATAAATCTTGAATGTTCTTTCCGTGCTTTCCCTAGCCCATCGTGTTCGATAAAATGATGGACGGCGATGTAGGCACTACTTCTTGATGAATTGTTTCCCAAGCAGAGTCTCTCCCTCGGCTGCTTGCCAAAACCATGCCTCTGAGATACCTAGACCAGTGACTTCGGAAAGTCCTCCTCCTGTTGGCAAGCCATTCAGTCTAGACCGTGCCAAAATCCTCTGCATATTAACCTCAAAGTCTTACGGATGACTATGCCACATCCATATGAGGCAGATTCTTATGTGCACTTCTTGATTGTCAAAGGCTCGATGAAATTCTTCTCTGGCTTCGTCCTCGAAATCGGCGGAGCACACCTTGCCAATCTTCCGCATCAGACTGGAGAAACGACTACTCAGCCCTCGTCACAAATGATCCAACTTTGTCAATTCATGGGCTTTAATGAGATCGCCACCTGTCCCAGCATTATGAATGACCATGCTGAATGTCGTTAGACGGCGACATTCGGGGATGCGCGAGACGAAAGGCGCCACGAATAAATCCTTGTGTATCGAGGAAAGGTCCCATGTAAGCTCTTGAACGTTGACCGCTTTGGACAAAGCATTCCTATCGAAGTACCAGCCTAGGACAGGGTTACGGTGCGCAATTCTGCCAAGGTTTTCGCCCACCTCCTGTTATTGTCTACAGAGATTAAGCCCATACTCCAACAAAGCAAATATTCTCAATGGCTGGAACGAACGTCGACTAACATGTATACTTACAATTTCTGAATACTTTCAGGTACTTTAGGCAGCATTGAGCAAAATATGTCAAAGATATCTCTCTTGTACTCGTCCAGAACATACGTACTCGTCTTCTTGAACTCTTCTAGAAACTCCATGTATAGCAGCAATTTATCCGGTCGTAGAGCTCCAAGCAAAGATGGATGCTTCCCAAGGTAGTCACTCTCAGACGCCACATAATTTGACCATACACAATCAGTCGAACTTCCGGCAGGAAGTTTGTGGAGAGTGCAAGTACTCGAGCTGGATCGTGACCAAATCTGGTCAGCGTGGAGATATTCGGGGGTCCTCTCTGACCTATCCATTTTGACAAAGCAGGATGTTCCCTATTTGCTGCCCGTGGGAAGTTATTGGTGGTGGATTGATCTGATGGATGGCGGCTTCTCTCGCTTTCTTTCTTTTTGACAAGGACAGGACGGTATTTTAATTACCCAGCATGTCACTCGGAGATTTTTGGTGTTCCATGCATTCTGCCAGATCGAACTAGCTTGTTTTGGCAAACCTTTTGCTCTGGTCGAGAGCTACAGGAGTTCGTCACTTCTAGCCTGGCTAGCTTGAAGTTGAGGTAGAAAATTCGCCCACACCATTTATTTCTGTGACCGCAACTCATAACACAAAAATAACAATGATATCCCACCACATACTGGAAGAAAGCACCGAGATTCGTGTCTCTGGATCTCCATGTCATTGGCCGTTTAAATCATTGGTGATGAAATTGTAAAGTGCTGGATGTCCAAGGTGATGATTTCCCAAATCAGGCGACTGACACGGTTCCCGTCGACCCAAAAGCGAGCGTTAATATTAGATGCAATAGGTGTTTTTATTCCATCAAGGACTTTTTAGTATACGTTCTTCTCTTATTGAATCCCTAAATTTTTGCAAACCACAAAGACCCAGGATAAATCTGCTTGGTTCTCCCCTTATGCTCATCCAAGAACTACCTCACTTTTCCCGAAACTCCACGCTCTAAAGTTGAATACTCTTTATCGAAAACTTGCTGCACTCGAATCTTATCCAGCAAGAGTTACACCCATCTAGATGCTAGAAGAACTATCTTTAGGAATTTTGCACTCAGAACTATCAGAAGTGGTTGTGGGTTGTCCAGGTGACTATTGTCCAGTCTAGATCTACCGGTAACCTTGCGGTCAATAACTATAGAGTGAGCATACGTCATGGCAAACGGGAGCACGCGACAGTATACACAAATTCCGTTGATAATCGATTGACAGCTTTCTCGTATCATAATATCTACTTCAGCTGCAACCACTGCTTGGTCAGATTGTTTATGCTGTTCGCAATCTAAGCGAGCTGCAGGGTTACCCCACAGACCACAAAACCAGATGAAAGCCTGATTGTATATCAACTCCTAGATGCTTGCTATACTCATATGGACGTTATGTCATGAATGCCTGTGCCCACGACCGTTTGACGTTATTGCGAACAATTGTCAAGCTTATCGGAGGAGAGCAAGTAACGACATCAATCCTGTGCTCCAGGAGCTCTTCTCCTCGATGATGGCGAGAGTTCACGACCATCTTGCCTCACAAGCACTGAACACAGCGCAAAGCATACTCAAATAGGAATGAAAGGACGTTCATTTGGTTGTGGTTGTTTCCCTCCTTTGCTTAGACTCCGAGCGTCACCCATGCTCTCGTAGTCCTTTTTCCCCTCTCCACCCGTCGGCTTCGATCCACCAAAACCCAGTATCCACCAATAAACCGGGGATACCTCATACGCAGTCGTTTTCTAGGGCATAAAATCATCTACCCATATTTTTCTCAGTCTCTCCTTGGAAACATCTAACCTCCTCACGGATTCGACAAGAGTCTCCCCAGCGGGAAAGCTCCCGCCATGACTATCCATCGTGCAATTAGCTCAGAGAACCGGTTACGTAGATACAATCGGAAAGAGACGATTCCGGTAGTAGTTTGCTTGGTCGTTGAGACCCAAACGCTCCAAGAGATCAATAACCGTGAACGTGCTTTGCGCCGGAATCGATTGCATGTTATGCTCAGTATGCTGATTGCTGGGATTGACCGTGAAGTTGTGGACGACTGCTTGCCAATGCTCGCGCTCTACCTGCGACAGCACCAGCTCTAGTAGTTCACCAGGAGCAATCTGTTCAAGACGATTGATTATCTCGACAATGGTAGAGATCCACTAGCAGTGCACGTTAGTGCCTAAGCTGGAGAATGTCTTCGAGCATTAAATTCAGAGTGGAAAGTGATGAGTTCATGATTGTGCTTTTTCACCTTACCTGAGTTATTCTCTCGCCATCAACCGTTCCCTCGTGCTACCGAAACTCAATTGTCGGCAATGAGCATGTTTGTTTTTGGAATCTAGGACATTGATTGGGTTGTATGCCATACATTTGGAATCGCCTAAACAGCCCGCGCGAGCTAAGTCCAGAAGGGTAGTGGTGTCTTCACGTTCCAGTAGCCGTTCCAGGCCTTCATCGATGGTTGGGAGCCGTTTGTGTATAGAACACCAGCCTCGTGAGAGTGACGAGTCTTGTCGAAAGTTTCGGCAGTATTCATTCTGTTGGCGCCCGGGAGGATGAAGGCCGAGTAGTTTGAGACTCGAAAGTCCAAAGGAAGACGAACAAGGCTTGCATGATTCGAAAGTTGAACGGCTCAGCGCCAGCTGAGACATGTGCATATAGTCCAGCTGAGGGCGGCACCTCGACCAAATACGTGTTGGTGATCAGTCGGCAGACCTCCGAGACGATCTCGAGAGATGCAGACGAGAACACGAGAGCAGGAGACTTGACCTCGACTGACTGCCATTCGTACTTCGAGTTTTCTCTCGGCCGAACGCTTGAGTCATTGGTAACTTTCCATACTCCAGGGCCACCCTCTGTTCTAATCGCGTTGTCCGTTGGATAGCCGGCGGAGCGTAGGAGTTCCAGGATATTCCACAGCCCTGATCTGCCTTGAAACGATCGTCTGTTTTCTACTATATACTGTTATGAGAATCGTTCCTTATCTTTTCCGGTGATAGGGAACACCAGTCGATGCTTCTCTTCGGGATCATGAAGCTGGGTATCACTGCCGATCTCCAGATATGCCAGGTTGAACTCGATCTCGACCCCAAACGTTACTGGTAAAGGCGAAGTGACATTGTCTAGGCCGGGGAATGAGAATCGCGTATCCTAGGCAAGAGCTTCGAGGTAGATAGAGCGAAGATCGGTTGTGCTGATCTTGTTCGAAAAATGCCACGATGGAGTCAAGCCCACGCATCGAAGGTAGCAAAAGTCCGTCGAAGATTTATCGAGTACGAGCGTCTCGAATGCATCACAACTGCTCTCCTCTGCATGGAGATGGTTTCTGGCGTCCCCTGGCACTTGCTACTCTCGTCCACCATTTTGGGCTCGGCCAGGTCAGGTAAGCCTTGGCGGCCCAAGTTCTCTTCGTCGATTATCTTTCGCCACAAGGCCTCGTTCGTTGCAAAAGAGAGGTCTCGAACGATGAACAAGCTTCCTTGTGAGTAGAGCCACCGAGAATCTCTGGTGTCGATCACGACCTTTGAAAGTAAGCCAATATCTTCATTTCGATAAGGTAGGTATGTGTTGTTGGACGCCTGTTCAGTGAATCATGAAATGTCCTTCAGGAGCTTGAGTTGAGTATGGAAATTTCAGGATAATTCCAATACTCATTCACACGAAAGGTATCAGACACTGATACTCGCACAAAGTCAGTAGGATGTACCCCTCAATCAATTCTTCCAGGGATTGACAGCCAATTTCTCCATAGCCGTGGTCGCCTGAATCACATCGACCTCCTTCCTCGCCTCATTCAAACAGCTTCCTTCAGCAGCCTCCCAGAACCATCTCTGTCTCCCCTCTAACTTCGACAATTCTCTTTCCTCCCATAAGTTGTCCTCGCCCAGCCAATCCAAGTGGTCCTCGATAGTATCGTCGTCCTGTTCATACCCCGCATTGACACTCTCTAAGCACCCCACAACTCCCAATTTCATATTCAATCCCTTGATCCCAAACTCCAACTTTTTCTCCCTCAAAAGCAATACATAGCTATCCCTTGTCAGTGATCGCTCAGGGAGTAACATCTCCATCCTCTTTAGTCCCGCTTTCAGAAATGGCGCGATGAAGTAATTGGGCGAGAACGTCACTCGGCCAAAAGGGGTGAAAGGGAGGATATCTTCGCTCGTTCGAGAACCTTTGAAATCGATGACAAGGTGTCGGATATTGGTTGCGCAAGAGAGGGTGCACGGTATAAATGCTGGTTCCATGGCAGGAAGATCCACGTCTGGGTGGTTGATGCGGAACAGGCCTTGATGCATAATTCCTGGCCTGTCAATGCCGTCAGATCTTGAGTGGTTACAAATGATATCCATGGCTTCATGAAAAGCAATTAAAATAGTATCATTCGAGTGCAGACTTACCCGACAACAATCCTCGCCCTTCTGATGCTCTCTACTGCCCCACTCTTCATGTCTCCAAAGCTCCATTCATTTCCCCTGTGAAATACAAATGTATTAATCTTATAGAACTCTTCGAGCGCTTCGTGGTACAAAGTCCAGTCGCCTCGAAGTGCTTTGATTATGTTCGGGACCTTCCCGACCCAATTTGCACAAAGCTGTTTGAAGATCACGAGACGTAGATCAGGTGGGAGTCTGTTAAGGAGATTTTCTGGCTGCATCGTGGTAGCTTCCATGTGAGTCTGCGGGACTGTGAAATGGCTCTCCATGTTATTTCTTGTCCTTTGGGATTGCCGATTGGGCTTTCTCGGTGCGGTGCCGGGGCTCTCATGAGGTATCCGGTGTTTGCCTTTGTTAGCCCGCTGCTGGTGGAGGAGATGGAAGAATAGGGATGGACTGAGTCGAAAATTGACGGGCAGAGGAGAACGTCAGAATGAATTATTTAACACGTTCAGTTCTGTTTGGAAGTCATTCAATCGTGCCCCCAGTCGACGACGATCTGATCAGAATCCCATGATGGCAATTAGGCAACCGCCCCAGGCTAGCTGGCAATTTCATGCGTAGATCTGGGAAGGTCAGTAAGGTAAGAATCAAGAGCAGCACTGAGATAAATATTCGGATAGGATATGAGAGCAGCCAGGTATTACTCCAAGTGTAGTGATTCAGTGAGATATCCGGGGCAGGAGTGAGATAAAAAAAATCCACGTCGTTGGACGGCGACGTCAAGCGAGGCTTTGATGATAAGTGATGGTCGCGTGCATATGTATTACCTCTGATCAACATTCACGTCAAGCTCACTCGCAAATCCAGCCGAGTGTCCGAGATGTCTCCAAAAGTAAGTGTAACTTCTAAAACACGCTTTTTCAATTCGCCTGGTTTTGATGTGACGGATTGAATACATTCTATCTAGCTAGAGATGTCTATCTGCAACCATGAACTCAGCCTTTTCTATCTAGCTTTTCGAAATCAAATGAAAAACACCGCTTTTGAGATAGTACAATACGTCCTACAATAATCCAACAGTCCTTGTTAACTCATCTTTCTCGCCACTCTGCTCGACCATGCGCTTGAACACACCATCTTCGATCTCCAGCAACTCTCGTGGAGTACCGAACTCGGCAGCCACACCATCCTTCATGACCAAAATACGATCAAAGTCCATGACAGTACTCAACCGATGTGCAATGACCAAGAGAGTTGTATTGATGAATTCCTCGCGAATACTGCGCTGAATCAAGGTATCGGTCTTCTTGTCGACTGCCGATGTTGCCTCATCAAGGAGCAGCACTTTGGGGCGCGAGAGAATTGCACGCGCAAGACACAGGAGCTGCTTTTGTCCTTGTGACAGGTTCGCTCCTCCCGAGGAGATTGGTGACTCCAGCGATAGGAATATGTTGACGTTTTCTCTGTTGGCTGGACTTTGCTCCGCTGCGGTCGTCGATGTCGCAATGCTGCCTTCGGCTGACGATGCATCTGTTGGACTTGCTGCTTCAGGAATAGGAGTGTTATCTGCCGAAGGAATGAGATGGACTCTTTGCAATGCCTGCTTGAGTTGTACATCGGAGAACTCGTCCAACGGATCAAGGTTGGTTCGAATAGTGCCAGAGAATAGAACAGGATCTTGGGGAATGATAGAAAGGCGGGTGCGGAGGTCGTGTAGTTTGATCTTCGAGATGTCGACTCCATCAATAATAATACTGCCAGCACGAGCTTGCAAAAATCGGAACAACGCGAGCGAGAGCGTTGATTTGCCTGTGGTTGCGGTCAGCTATGTCGGAGACTAGAAAATTAATTCTACTTACCAGCGCCGGTACGACCTACAACTCCAACTCGTTGATTTGAATCCGCGTGAAAGGTCAGGCCTTTGAGGATGTTGGGTAGGCCTTCTGCATATCCGACTTCCAAGTTTTCGATATCCAGGTCGCCCTTCTCGGGCCATGATGCGCGAACAGCCATTCCTCCTTGATCTTCAATATCCAGATCCGAATACTCGAAAATTCGTTCCGCAGCATTCATGTCAAGCTCCGTTGCCGCAAGGAGTCTTAAAGTCGTGTTGATAGTCTGGCGGTAATTCAAAGCGAACGCCAAGGCAAACCCACCCAATGCCGCATCGATGCCAGAAGTCGAGACGACAAACGCCGCAACGAGTGTTGAAAACACAGATCCTGTCATTGCCATTCGAAAGCCAACCCACGTGTTGAAGAGCCAATTGTGCCATGTTGCAGATGTGTATGAGTTGATAAGAGCGTGCATGCGTAATTCAAAGGCTTCTGTATTTGCAAAAGCGCGGATGGTGCTCAGACCCTGAAGGGACGCAGTAAAATGCGAAATCATGGGCGACTTTTGGATGGATTCAAGACGTTTGATAGAGCGGGCACCCCGAATATAACGGAGTGCGATACGAGCACAGAGCGCCAGAAGTACAAGAGCAAGGAGGATGATATATGGCGAAACAATGAATGCGGCAACCATAATACCCGCAATGGAGAGGAAAGAAGATCCGATTTGACCAAAGTTTGAGGAGAGCTGTGAGTCAACAGACTGAAAATCGGCAGTGAATCGATTCAAGATGCGGCCTGTGGGCACCGTGTCGAGCCACCTAAGAGGGGTTCGTAGAACTTTGTAAGTCATATTTCGAAAAACCGTTCTAGATGCTCGCAATGAACCTTGGTATACAACGTAGAAACGGCCGACATCGACCAATGTAGATACCACAGATATGATGATGTATCCGATTAGATAGAATCCAATTGTACGGTTCTGTAGGTTTATGGGGAAAGATTTCAGTGTTACCTTGGAGGATGGAGGTGTCGCAGAATGCATCAAATTGATAGCTGGAGGTGAGTTTGGATAACCCACTACATCATTACTCGGAAACATGGCCACCAGATTCGTGACCGAAAAGGATGAGGGGAAGCCCTGGTTTCCGAAAGAGGAGTCGCTGCCGAGAAGGTAACGGTTGGGCGATGATGAAGCGTTCATACCGCCAAGTTGCATTTGAGAAGAATATTGATATGAAGCGCCGCGTAAGTGCTCGTAGCTCGACGTCCAGATCTTGATCCACCATGATCTGCTGAGAGTAAGGCCTTGGGCAACTGCATAGAATATGAAGACGAAGATCCAAAAGGGAATTCCCCCGGTGGCTTTGAGATAGGCGAAATAGACGCTTCGCCTGACACTCCCGGTTTCACGCTTCTCGTCCTCGATCAACTTCTTTGGAGGAGGTTTGTCAGGCTTCGTGATGGTGCCATTCGTATCCGCATCGGCAATCACATCTGCAGATGGAGCATCGTCATCGTGCTTTACCTCTGCCTCCGCGGCCTAGTACATTATCGTTAGCAAAGCTCAACAGATGAAAGGTTTGATGCAAATTAGAAAGAGGTTGACTGTCTACACAGCCGAATTCCTATGATCCGTTGCGACAAGGTCATTATATGACAAAGGAAATGATAAAGGGAAATTGACGTAAAGTCTTCGCATACCTTTAGGATCTCTTCAAAATCGGGGTTTCCCTTCAAGTCCTTCACGAGACCAGCATGTTCTAACGCTCCAACTGTAGACAGACACACAGCATATTCAGCACGAGGCAGACACAAAGAAACATGGTGAGTAGCAAGAACAAGAGTCCTGCCTTCAGCAAGTTCTCCCATAAGAGCGTTGTTGTAGATTTGCTTCCCCACATGTGCATCAAGAGCCGAGAAAACATCATCGAGGATCAAGACGCCTGCACGTGAATACAAAGCTCGTGCTAGTGTTAGCCGCCATTTCTGTCCGCCACTGAGAGAAATGCCCTGAGCTCCAACCTCGGTCATATCTCCATCGTCAAAGAGCTGGAGGTCTTGTCTGAGTGCACATGCCTTCAAGACTTGGTTGTATCGATTTTCATCGAATGGAAGGCCAAAAAGGATATTGTTCTTGATGCTAGCATTTTCGATCCAAGGGGTCTGGGCAACATATGCAATGGCAGATGGAATGATCCAATCAGCTGCAGTGGCCTTGCTGTCGAATCGTTGGTCTGCGGGCGGTGGTTGAGGAACGGTAATGTTGCCTTCCAAAACATCGACCTCACCTAGGATCGAAGCCAGAAGAAGAGACTTGCCAGAACCAGTTGGGCCAAGAACAAGACTAAGAGCATTGTTGGGGAACTTCAAAGTCATATTGCGGAGTACAAATCTATTCGCTCGTGCCTCTTGAGCTTCCGTATCCTCATCTTCAGGTACGTCATTCGGATTTTCTGACTTGGAAGGGAAGCTGACCGACACTTTGTCAAAAGAAATCGAATCTCCAGGATAGGTATTTTGCGATTTCTCTGGTGAACGCAGAAAGTTGTCGATTCGATCGCAGGAGACCTTAGCGTTGATGCCCATTATAAATAGGAAGGGAACCATTTGAAGGACGCCCTCGAGCTGCATAAACACACCCAGTGCAGTGAATGCTATCGAGGGGAGCAGATCTCCGTAGACATAAGCATAAGTTGCCAATGCGAAGACGGTCAGAAATATAGGCGCAATGTCTCCGAAAAGCATCAAGTAAAGATTGTTCAGCTTGGTCATCCATAGTAAATGAAGTTCGTCGTCCCGGACCTTGTTAATCTTGTCTGACCATTCAGACTCGAGTGCTGAGAATTTGATCTGTCTGATTCCCTGCAGAGCCTCCGTGATCACTTTGGTTTTCTTGTCTCGTGCTTTCATTAGCTCCTTCTGGTAAGATCCATAGCGGCTCGAAAACAACTTGTTGAACGGAAAGGCAAGAGCGATTGCGAACATTCCAGCAGCTAAACTCTCCCATCCAACAAGAAGCCAAAGGAAGACAACGGAAACGACAAATTTCGACGCGAACATGACGTAAAACTGGTTGATGGCTCCGAAGACTCCAACTGAATTGGCATCCACGGCGAACATGTTGATGATGTCTTGCTGGTTCTGGTCCGCAGCCTTCTTTTTCTCTGCTTCTTTCTTAGCGTCGGCGGAAGTTGCGGCCGTAGAGTCAGGCTTTTTGGCGTTGCCATTGACATTCTTCTTATCGTCAGTCTTTTCGGTCTCGGCCTTCGGTGGTTCTTTGCAGTCCTTGATCTTCATCATCTTTTCGTAGATGAGAGTTGTCAAAGAAGCTCGTATTGGAATACCCAGGTCAGACCACATCAACCAGTTCACACGGTAGTCAACCAATGTCTCGAGGAGGGTGGCTACAAGAAGTGCTCCGACACAAAGCCACTAGTTAACACGATAGTCAGTAATGGGATCGAAAGCGGTGTGTGATATGTAAAAATACATGCAAGCATGTTAGCTTCCATGTTTGTTACTTACGGCTTTTGGATCGATAGGCGTGAATTCGGTTCGAGCCTCGAGATATTGGAGCAATTTAAACATGGCGAGCGGTGGCCCTGCGTCCAAGATCGATGAAGCAATAACTATGAGCCATTGAAATGTAATTTGCCATCGGTAAGCCCAGAATATTCGTAGCCACAGTGACACGGTAGATTTCAAAATGATAGATTCAAAGGCGCGTTTGACGTCGGCAGCTCTGACATGAGCATCCATTGCGGGGAGATCTTGCAATTCAACCAATTTAGTTGCAGCGAGGTCCAACAGATCCGAACTCCAATTGTAGGAACATCGCGTCCAAAATGAACTGGTAAGCTGGCGTTCCACGACTTTTCCAGTTGGCGTGAAGACATCTGGCCGGGAATCGATAAGGCCGAAGGCGATGAGAACCAAAAGCGCAGAGAATATTTGCACTAGGAGCGTGACTGCCGATGCAATGTCACTTCTTCCGTTGAAATCTTGCTGTGAAAGAACAATTGCAGCTAGAAGCGCAATGAGGCCGAATGAGATAGAGTTGATAACCCCTCTCTGTGACCGTTTCACAACCCGGGACTCTCGGAAAGTATCAAATACTTGAAAGAGCGCCAAAACCTGTATCTTGTAAGCAGTGGTATCGATAGACGCAGGAATAGATTTGAACAGACCCAGGACCAGAATAATAACCAGATTCGTGTAATATCGGGAAAACGATGGATGGTGGCGACAACGACAAGTGCCAATGCAGCCGCGAGACCAAGTCCGCAGCCAAGAAAAATTGCAGTATATTGCTTCTTCGTTGAATACTTCTTCATCGACTCCTCAGTAGCAGCGCCATCTCGATCCTCGTAGATGGCATTGCGGTCTAGTTTGGGGGCCTTGCCGCGTCGAATGAATCCGGCAAACCTCCATACTGGTGGGATTGACAGGACACCTACGAGTGCGGGCGCAGCGTATGAGACAGCCCTCACAGGGTCGTCCATTTTGACGTTGTGGGATATACAGCAGCCAAGATATAAGGCTTTGATGCTTGGACAGTGGAGGATTTCAGCCAGACGTCGTGTTATTTGTTGGTTCGATAAAACGATTCGGGTGTAGGCAACCGTGCTACGCGACTCGCTCCGTGATGCCGTGCTGCCTTGGTATGCGTAATTTTGTTGAGAATTCGCGAAATTATAATTGAAGGGGGAAAAGAGTCTGTCGAGAAAGGAAACGGCCGTCTTCTTATAGGCAGCTTATTTGCATTTGAACTGAAAATAATAGAAGGCCTTGCGGGCGTAGTGCCCGGATGATACCTGGGTAATCCCCAAGGTGCCCGGTTTAGCGACATCACGTGCATATTTGCAATTTAGACTGGGGCAAATTTACCCAGTTGAATGAAGCATCAGCATCACATCGTTGGACGGCAAATGTCACAAACACAAATCAGCCAAAGGTAAACTTGATAGACTCTTTCCCTACTGCATTATGAATTCAGTCATATGTCTGTCAAGGAAGAACAACCAAGCTGTAATGGTCACGTGTTAGAGCTCTCTTCCTAGGCACGGTTCTTCCTTGACTTCAAAGATAGCTCTCCTTCTCATTTGTCCAATTTCGCAGAGCTGAGAAGATGCTAAAATAGTGAGCATTATCTAAATGAGTACTTTCCTCCATGTTCTTGAAGCCTTCTGAGACTTGCGATGGAATTCTCGCCGCCTTGAAGCATTGAACAAGTATCAAATTTTCAATGTGAGACGTGATTGTTAGCCAAAGAATCTCTGATATCCATATTTGGTTCTAACAGCGCGCCAGAAAGTTTCTGACCCATATTTTGAGCAGTGATAGTAGCGTTTCTACTAGTGACCAGGCGTCATGCTTCGAGCCGCTAATTCGCCTTAGTCGAAACCCGAAGGCCTCTTACCTCAAGAACAGCCATTCTTATCAAAATACACTCCATAATTGACGGATATTTGGGACATAGGACTCATTCTCTGCAGTCAAATTTTTTGACGTGCCGGTACTTGTTGCAAGGAGAGTTGCCACCATAAAACGACATGACTTCATGGACTGCCGGTTAAGCGAGACCATGTTTTTATTCACAACAGCAGATACAAAGAACCAACCCCGCAAGGGTGATTCTACAGGAAAAAGAACAGCCCTTTTGACTCGATATAACACGGAACGAAACTTCTATCAAGTACTACGATCTACAAGCCTCTTCCGTCGAAATTCAGGAATAGGTGGGGTAGATAGCGTCCTTGGCATACCTTCATATGGTGTTACGATGGGCAGATGTCTGGCCCGAGCCGAATATTCTCGTACGCCACCAAAACGCCTGCATATTGTAGTCTTTTTTGGGCGCAAATACTCCAATATCATGCTCTATATCTAAGACATGGCGTAAAGCTTCAGAAGGTCTGAGTTCCATTCTCAGATTCGTGAAGGAGTCATCTGTCGATGACCTGATAATGGTCCGGCATCATGCCATAATTCTATTTCGACGGCAATGACTTATAAGCTCGGAAAGAGGTCTAACTCCTTGAATTGTTCGAGGTTCTCAGATCTTAATAGACTTTTGCCTTCATATATTGATCTACTACTAGACACTCTCGTCACCCACAAAAGTATGACGCTTCCTCACACACAGGAAGGTGCAACACAATGGCTCCAGGCACTGGGTGCTTTAGGAACCTTTATCGGTGTTTTCGTCAGTTTCGGGTTCTGGTTCGTTGATCTCCGCTACCAACAAGCCGTCGACATTGTCGGTCGGACAATCGTGAATGAGGAGAAAATGGCTCCTTTCGCAGTCTCTTGGATCCACGGCAAGAACGCTCGCACGCCAGTTCTCTTTACGATATCGACAATTATCAAGGCAGGAGATGAACACGTTTTCACATCGTCAATGTTTGACCAATTGCCACCGAATCACGACGAGGTCTCCTGGAAAAGTTTGTTCGAGGCATTTTTGGAGGAGCTGGCTTGGCGAGAAAGGCCAGAATGTGAGACAGCAGCTTCTGGGGGTTGGAAGAATTTATGTCACAAACTCGACGAAAGTCCGTTCTGGCAGGAAGTTCGTGCATCCTGGGAGACATCACGCCGCGAATTGAGAATCGGAACATGGTGGGCAGTTGGGTTGGCATGGCTCAAAGCCGGAATGCTGATTCTGGTCAATAAATTGAGGAGGACAGATAAGAAGTGGAAACCAATCGAGTGTGCTCGTAGGTTTTTGCGTCGGAAAGTTTCGCAAGATCTCAGACTGCGCCCAATGCAGTCTCCTAAAGACCTAAATCGGCATTTGTTGTATCCGGAGTTCCAGCGAGAGTGCAAAAGACGGGACATTGAGCGAGGAGGAGAAACGCAGGACCCTATTCTGGAGTATGCTGTGCGGATGCCAGGCCTGAAATCACCATGGGATGTATCCGTTGATGTTCATCCACTTCTTGGCTATGAAAACAGTTGGAAACAACACCTGCAACGAATCTGGATCTCGGATGGGAAGCCGTGCATTGAGGTTTCCAGAACAGAGCTCGCTGCTCTCGCTCTCATCATGGGCATTCGTATACATCTCAATTATAAGGATTCGGATAGCCCTTCAGCTGCAAGAAAAGATCCAAAGAGCGATGTGCTGGACAGACCGGAAGTGGAATCTCCAGGTGGAGATGGTAAATTGGACTCGCAAAGTCAGCTTTTCGGCCAAGGTTATCCTAGATCTCTGGGTGGAGATGGCATTTTCGGAAGAGGTCTATATGGAAAGCCGTTGAACGGCGATTCTTGGGCTCTTCGACTTGTCGTAGGGCGGGTGGAGCATACTAGCGATGGTCCATCTCGTGGAAGTGGATATTCAACGCTCTTTGCGAAGTGCATGGCATGTGTATGCGTACCTTTCGAGACAACCGATCGCTGGAATCGCGTCATTTTTATCACAAAGGGAACACTCAAAGCTATAAAGGCGGGAATGAATATTCGAGACGGGTTCTACGAGGAAGGAAAAGACAAAGACGAGTCAGCGCGGCCTCAGAAGTACCTCAATCGGCTACCTTCCGCCAGAAGAATTAGTTACTACGGACTTCCGGGAGCTCTCAATGAAGGTAAAATACCTCATGTTTGTACCGTCGATGGCGCTCCAATTTTGGCATGGCCGAGAGTGGTGGCAGGAATTGCCTTTGGTGGCCTCGTGCCTATGGCAACCTTGAATCTCGTTCGTGCTATTAGATTCACAGCGGAGGGAGAGAACAACACGGTAGAAATAGCGTTAGAGCAGCTATGGAACATCATGATCGACATTCAACATCTAGCTCAATTTCACCAGCTGTTTGGCCAGGATATCGAGGATGCTGCAAAAGCGAAGGAGGGAGAGGAGATGGAGAAGATGGGAAACCCCACAGATGCCTCGATGGCAAGAGCAGCATCGGCAATTAGCCACCTTTCTACGATTCTTGAATATGCTATAGCGAGGTGCGCAGAACCAGATGCGATATTGAATGGTGGAATAAATGTAGCCCCTCCTGTGGCTCACGAGACTGCTCAACAGAGGAGGCACAGGGCTCGGGCTGATGTGTTTCAGGCCTGTTGCAAAGAGCTATCAGATTCTTTCTTGATTGCTAGAAGATCAGAAGAACCAGCCAATCACCATTTGCACAGGAAGGACGAGACCCATACTGCCACTGTCGAGAAACCGATAAGCATCCACAAAGCACGTTTTGATGTCGTCACTTGCGGCAGAATTGCCAGGTACATAATTCTGGTTTGGTCATACTACGTCACAATTGTGGTTTGGAACGACGAAGAAAACGTGGAAGCACTGAAATTTGTAGGGAACAACAAAGACAGAGTCTACCATCCTGTGGATCTTAATGAGCTTCCAAGATCGTGTTTCCTCAGTTAAGCGTCTCCGATCAACGTTTTACTTCTTTGATTTGAATAGTGTCTTGTTCTAATTCTCTGGAAAGAGGAGGCGACATGGAGAAATTTATCACGAGGTACTCTTGTAAAGATATATTGTATTGAAAAATGAACTCTATCAAAGTTTACTTAGCCGTCGTTCCCGCTAATTCACGGATCTCGGGTCCAGATCAAAGTCAAGAGAATCTTCATCATCCAGAGAATCATGCTCCTCTACTTTCGAAGTCACTGTATTCAATCGTCAGTTAAGTCCTCGTGAAAGACAGTGACGGAGAAAGAGAAGGGGACCAACAAGATCAGGAGAGATCAATTACCATTTCCCATTTCTGTCCCAGCTTTCACTGCCTTCTCAAACACCCCCATCGTATGCTCATACACCAATCTTCCCAGACTGTCCTCCCGATACCCATCAAGCAACTTACTCTCCTTACAGCTCTCCCCATCCCACGTCGTGCGATACACACCATTCCCAACACCATCCTTCATAACCGTCGCTCTCGCCGCCCCCACTCCATAAGGTAGATCGGCCCACCCTCCAACCTTGCGAGTCAATTCGTGCTCTTTAGCGGCAGGATACTTCGCGCTCGTGGCAAGAAACAGAGTCCGCTCTCCAGCCTCCTCCGCCGAGATACAGAGAAGATGTGTGTACAGCGGCACAATCGTATATCTCGGGATCAGCGCCGGATACCAGAGCAGCCCCGATGCAGTCCCCAGCATATGGTCCAGGATATGCGTTCCTACTCTCCCCGGAAAGGAATGTATGAAGCTGATCATCGGATGTCGTTTTGCGATATGTTCGAACATCAGGTCTGTCATCGTCGCAGCGCTGCGGCTGGCGCGTGCAAATGAGTAGTGCTGGCGGCAGTCTAGGTTCTTGATGTCGATGGGACCTTCAAAGCCAGCTGCGAGGATAGAAATCACTCTTGGAGAGGCGCTGCGTTCGAGAAGGGGGATCATATTGAGGATGAGACGCTGGCGAGAGTAATATTGAAGAGCGAAGTCTGTTTCGATACCTTCGGACGTATCTGATGCGAATTAGTATAGTGTTAATGCTGGGGGG